>ENA-UPAD01000013-UPAD01000013.1-bioreactor-metagenome-genome-assembly--contig:-NODE-13-length-295814-cov-123.918582_pt1 | contig 295814 bp, 264 predicted proteins | sample MGYA00238179_ERZ772710 | MGnify/ENA primary metagenome ERZ772710 (study PRJEB29004, sample SAMN07631245) | bioreactor metagenome | isolation source: Switchgrass digestor | place: USA: Dartmouth...
TTTTCAGCTCTCTCAATCTTTTACCCTCGACATCAATGTAACGCACTCAACGTGTGTGGTTTGTGGAAACATGTCGATGGCTTGGATGTGGTTTAAGGAATAGCCAAAGGGCTGAAACCTGCTGATGTCCCGAGCAAGAGTTGATGGATCACAGCTTATGTAGACAATACGTTCTGGCTGGAGCCTTGCTACAGCGTTCAATGCTTCCTGAGTCATACCGTTTCTTGGTGGATCAACTACTACTTTGTTAATCTTCTGTTGTAGGGAACCAGCGGCTTCTTCAACGGGCTTGGCTAAAAACTGCACGTTGTCCACGTTGTTTAATGCAGCATTTTTACATGCCTGCTGTACAGCTTCTTCTACACCTTCTGCTGCTATGACAGTTTTAACTTTCTGGGCGTACAGCAAAGTGAAAGCGCCTACGCCTGAATAGCCTTCAAACACGATATCCTCGGGCTGAGGCTCTAAGTAATCCAAAGCAATAGAAAAGAGCTTTTCTGCTTGCACTGGGTTTATTTGGAAGAAGGACACGGGGGTAATGTTGTAAACCCTACCCATGAGCTGTTCTTGCACGTATTGATTGCCGTTGTACAAGGTGGCACCTTTACCGATAACTGTTTTGTTTTGAGCTGTGTTCTGGTGCAAAGCCAAACTGCTTATGCCAGCACTAAGAATCTCCTCTGCCACGTTTTCAAAATTTTTGGGAAATTGCGTAAAGGTTACGAGAACTTGTTTTTCTCCCGTCAGCAGCGACACTCTAACCTGCAGATGCCTAAGTGTTCCGTTGCTGGTGAAATAGCTTTTTAGGTCATGCTTCCTTAAAACACTCAATACGTCTTGAGCTGTCACCCAAAGTGTTTCTTTGAGTATGGGACAAGTAGTCAAAGCGAACCATTTGTCGGATTTACTAAAGTACCCAATGTTCAAAATATTGTTTTCTTCGCCAAAAGTGAAGTGAGCTTTTGCTCTGTAACCATAAAGTAGATCAGAAGGAACTATGTGTACGTTGTCCACTTTTTCACGGGCGAGTTTCCATAGGTTTTGGCTTGCAAAATTGCTCTTCCATTGAAGTTGCTCTTGATAGGATATGTGTTGAAGCTGGCACCCGCCGCACTGAGAGAAATGTGGACACAACGGTTCTATCCTGTAAGGGCTCGCCTGAACCAGTTCCACCAGCTCGGCTTCCGCGTAGTTTTTCCGTTGAGACGTAACCACTGCTCTTACTACGTCTCCAGGAGCCACGATGCCCTTCACAAAATATACAAGGCCCGATTGCTTAGCAACGCCAAAACCTTCAACCGTGAGGTCTGTAATTTCTAAAACTTCCATTGTTTCTCTTCGGCTTCTCTCTATTTGTTAAGGTACGGGTTCACCGGTGGCTTGCTCTAAAAGATAAAACCACTCCTGTCGGTCAAGGACTATGTCCTTTGCCTCCACTGCAGATTTTACTCGATCGTAGTTGCTACTGCCTGCTATGACAACAATATTCGACGGGTGGCTAAGTAGCCATGCGTAAGCAATGTGTTCAGGTGTGACGCCGTGATTCTGAGCAACTTGTTCCAGTGCGTTCTTTAACTTAACCATGTTGGGTTCATCACTGGTGAACAGTTTTCCTCCGCCCAGGGGTGACCAAGCCATGGGGGTTATGTCGTTTTCCATCATGTATGGAATTTGCCAATGCAAAAAAGGTTGTGGATGTGCAAGAGAGATTTCTATCTGATTCACAAATAATGGTTGTTTCACGTACTTTGTGAGTAGTGAGTGATGATAAGGCATGAAGTTGGATACGCCAAAAGAAAGCACCTTTCCTTCCTTGTAGAGCTCATCAAAGGCATGGCCCACTTCCAAAGGGTCCATGTATGGGTCAGGTCTGTGTATGAGCAGCAGGTCAATGTGATCCCTGCCTAAGTCAAGTAAAGATTGATCCACCGAGGCAATGATGTGCTCAGCTGAAGTATCGTAGTGCTTCACATAAACTTTTGGATGCTTGTCCGAGAGCAAAACAATACCAGCTTTTGTAACCACCTTTATGCGTTTAGACAGTGTTGGGTCAGCTTGCAACACTTCACCGAACATCTTTGTGGCTTCATAGTCTCCGTAAATGTCCGCTAAATCCACAGTGTCCACACCCAGGTCCAAAAGCTTATTCATGGTTCTAGCAAGTTCTTTTGGTGTTCTATTCCAAGTTTTAATTCTCCAGAGTCCCCAAACAATTCTTGGCAGAGTTATTTTTTCTTCCATGAATTAATTAAAGCACAATTTACACTTGATAGGCTGATACAATGTTACAATGAGAAACCAATAGGGGTTGAAATGCGTCCTCGTTAAGGAGGTGAAACAAGGATGAGAAAGTTGACAAGAAAGATTATTCCGGTGTTGCTGTGCCTCAGCTTGTTTGTTGTCATGGCACCTTTGGCAACATCGGCAGCAGGCACACTTACAATCAAGTTGGATGTAATGCAACTTCCCACTGGTGGGGTAGAATTGATGGTTTACGTGGTAAACCCAGGTTCGTCAGTAACAATGCAGTTCAGCAGCGGTTACTACTACGACGTAGAGATTACTGGCAGTAACTTCCATTACAAGGATTCTCAAGGCAAGAGCTACACCCAAGCAATAATGAAGAAAACATTCCCCACTGGGAACACGCTGATTAGTTTCATCACTTTGCCTAACATTCCTGCAGGCAGCTACACTTACAAGGTTTTGTTAGTGGGCCAAAACGTTTCCACTTCAGGTTCATTTGTGCTCGGCTCTGTACCTGAAATCACTGACATTAGTAATTCTTGGGCAAAAGACAACATTACCACTGTGGTAGAGAAGAAATTCTTGACGGTGCTTGACAACAAGTTCAGGCCCACAGAACCCATTACTCGCGGTGAATTCATGTATGCACTGGCTTTAGCTACAGGTGTTAAGCCTGTTACGTTGGCGGAATTAGATGGAAAGAACCCGTTTAAAGATGTAGATCCTAAGAGTGCTGTAGCTCCTTATTATTGGGCATTCTACAAAGCCAACATTGTAAAGGGTTATCCTGATGGGACACTGCGTCCAGCTGGTTATCTAACCAGAGGTGAGGCTGCGAAGTTGATCGCCTTGACACTTCCGTCAGAGCCTGGTCAGAACTTTATCCCCAAGTCGCCATTTACTGATCTTTTCGGGCACTGGTCGAAGATCTATGTGTCTTACCTTTACGAAAAGGGAGTAGTAAAGGGCATGACAGAAACCACGTTTGGGCCAGACCTAACGCTAACCCGTGACCAAGTGGCTGCTTTCTTGACGCGTGTCATGGTGAAGTAGAAAACAAACCTTTAAGCAGATCACAATACTGTGTAATATGGTTGGAATTGAAAAGGGCTTACCCACACAGTGGGTAAGCCCTTTATTGTTACGGACACCTCCGTTAGTTTCTGTTACCTCACTTCTTTTGGTGTTTCTTTATGAATTCCTCTACTTCATCTTTGCCTTCTTCGTAGAATTTCTTTTCATCAGGCTCTAGTTCGAAAAGCAAACGAAGGAATTCTCCTGCGTGTACTCTTTCCTCGTTGGCTATGTCCACCAAAACGTCTTTGGCAAGCGCGTTGTCAATGCTTTCTGCGAGCTGCATGTAAAGTTGTGTAGCTTCATACTCAGCTGCCACCATAAACCTAATGGCTCTTACCAATTCCTCGTGAGTTAGCTTACGGTCATACTTGTTTCCGCTAAATGGGCTTGAAAATTCTGGCATAAGTTATCCCCTCCTTCTCCTGTTTATATCTTAGCAGCCATCAGTGCTTTAGCTATCAAAGAACCCACATATGCATTGTTTTTTACCAAAGCTATGTTAGTTTCTAGCGTTTCTCCTTGAGAGTTCTTGGCTAAGTAATCCAGCAAAAACGGGGTAACGTCTTTGCCTTTGATGTTTTGGGCTTTTGCTTCATGTAAAGCAGCTTCAATGAGCTTTTCGACTTTTTCCTTTTCCAGAGCCATGTTTTCAGGAGGTGGGTTTCCCACCAATATGGCTTTATTTATCTCCAGTGCGTCACGCTCACGTATGATTTGAGCCAACTCTCCAGGGGTAGTAACTGAGTGTTCCAGCTTCAGTCCACTGCGGCCGTAGTAGAAAGCGGGGAATTCATCGGTTTTGTAACCCACTACTAGTACCCCTTTGGTTTCTAAATACTCCAATGTGGCTGGTAGGTCCAATATGGCCTTAGCGCCTGCGCATACCACGGTTATGGGGATGGACCCCAAGGCTTCCAAGTCGGTACTAACATCGAAGCTTTCCCGTGCATCGCGATGAACGCCGCCGATGCCCCCAGTGGCGAAAACTTGAATGCCGGCTTTGTACGAAGCAAACATGGTTGCAGAAACTGTTGTGCCACCTGAAAGTTTCTTGGCTGCTGCCACTGACAAGTCTTTCAGGCTGATTTTATGAAGGTCTTTTGCCTGGCTTAGGTATGTTATTTCTTCTTCGCTCAAACCTACTTTTATGATACCGTTTATGACACCTATGGTAGCTGGCACAGCCCCAGCTTCTCTTATGACTTGCTCCACTTCTAATGCCGTATGCAAATTTGCAGGATAGGGCATGCCGTGAGTTATTATGGTGGATTCCAACGCAACTACGGGTTTTAGCGTCTCTATGGGTTCTTTTACGTGTGGTGCGATTTGCAACATATTTTCATACCTCCTCTTTAAGCACTACAATTATAGTATGGTCCTAATTTACGGAGATGTGCTCATGGATGTGTTAATTTTTGAAGAAGCTCCAAAAGTCTATGCGTCAGATGCACAAGCAAGGGCTCTGGTGGTCCCTGGTGGTTCAGCGTTCAATACTGCTCGTCATGCTGCACGCTGTGGATCTAAGGTGGGGATCTTGGGCTGTGTGGGCACTGATGGTGGCTATGGGTTTTTTATGGAGGCTGGGCAGCGCTACGGTATCAATATGCTGCTCACACGAAAGGAGGGCTTCACGGGTACACTGCTGGTGCGTCATGAGAAAGGCGAGCGAAACATGTGGAGTTCTCCTAATGTGGCTCGCAGTTACATAAGTGTTCCTGAGGTGGACATTGATTGGCTTCACATCAGCGGTTATGCTTTATTTCATCCTGAGAGTTCTAAAGTGGTTCAGGAGCTGACTGCTAAAGCTAAAAGCAATGGAGCCGTTCTTTCTGTGGATGCCGCTTCCTACGAACCACTCAAACAGCATTTAGATAGTTTTCTACAGGCTACTCGCGGCTTCGATTTTCTCTTTGCTAACGAGCATGAGATGGGCGTTTTAGCGCAGACTGACTATTACTACAGGCACGTGGTAGTCAAACAAGGCAGCAGGGGAGCCACAGTAGATGGTGTACAAGTGGAAGCGCCCAGAGTGGAAGTAGTAAGTACCTTAGGGGCAGGAGACTGCTTTAATGGCGTCTTCATAGCCGAGGTGTCAAAAGGTACAGCTTTGGTCGAAGCCTGCCGAAAGGCTTCAGCGGAAGCCAGCAGATGGGTTGCCACCGATTTTGAAAGGAGGTATTTCTAAAAAAAGGTTATGGGTATTATGGATGAGGCCTTGTTAAGCAAGATAAAAGCATATCAACCGGTTTTTTGGCGTAACTTTAGTAAAGAAGAAACAGCAAAAGCTTTGAAGCATATACCTTTGGGGCTGATGGACATTGAAGATGCAGAGAAACGTTTGCAGCGTTTTGCACCAGCCATAAAGGAGCTTTTTCCAGAAACAAATGATGGCATCATAGAAAGTTCGCATACAGAACTGAAGCACGCAGAGGAGTTAAAGGGTATAACGCTGGAGAGCTTTTCAGGCCCCGTTTACGCAAAGTTGGATAACTGCCTTCCCATATCAGGCTCTGTGAAAGCCCGCGGTGGCATATACGAGGTACTGTGGTTTGCTGAGCAGGTGGCTCTACAGGAGGGCATTATAACCCTGGATAGCGACTACCGTGCTTTGCTTGCTCCAGAGGCACGCAATGTTTTCAGCGGCTACTCACTAGTTGTTGGTTCCACAGGGAATCTGGGGCTCAGCATTGGAATCATGGGGCGTGCCTTTGGTTTCAATGTGGAAGTGCATATGTCTAAGGAAGCTGCCGCTTGGAAAAAGGAAAAACTTCGCAGTCTAGGAGCACGCGTTGTGGAACACGAAGGCGATTATTCTTCAGCAGTAGCTCAGGCACGCCAAATAGCCAGCAGTAATCCAAGAGCGCACTTTGTGGATGATGAGGAGTCTGTCATATTGTTTCTGGGTTATGCCGTGGCTGGTTTAAGACTGGCGCCACAGATTCGACCACTTCTAGATGAAACGGGCAAAAACCTAAAGGTGTACATTCCTTGTGGAGTGGGCGGTGCTCCTGGCGGCATAGCCTTCGGTTTGAAGGCAACTTTGGGCGACAGAGTAGAAGTCTATTTTGCTGAGCCCACGCACAGTCCCTGCATGTTACTTGCTTTGGCTACTGGCAAGCTAAGTGACATCAGCGTGAGCGACGTTGGCCTGGACGGAGTAACCGTGGCTGACGGTTTGGCCGTGGGTCGAGCATCAAAGCTGACTACTTCTTGGATGATGCACCTCATCGATGGAGTGTTCACGGTCCCTGATGAGTTCATGCTTGACATGGTACGCTGGCTCTGGGATAAGGAAGGCATAAAAACTGAACCTTCGGCCAATGCTGGGTTGTATGGCATCGTAGGTGATGGTGTTCACATGGTCTGGCTCACAGGCGGTAGCATGGTACCCGAAGAAGTATTTGAGAACTATTTGTCAAAAAGCCAAAAATTGTGACTTAGCCGCCTAACACAAAAGGAAGTATTAGTACTACGTCGCCATCTCGTAGCTGTTCTGTTTCTTTTAGTACGGTACTATTACGCACTACAAAGCCTATTTCCGAGAGCGGTATGCCTAAACTTTTTAAGAGATCAGCTACGGTGGCGCCAGCTGGAAGTTCTATTTCTCCAGAGCGGACACCGTAGCGATTAAAGTAATCATTAATTTGAACTGTAATTCTCATATTCTGATTGAAGCCTTTGTACATACATCTTAAGCAGTTTGTTCATGCGCTCTTCGTCCATTTTCCCCCAACGCGTAGGTGTTTCAAAGGCCCTCTTAGGAAATCTTTCGTTCTCCAGTGAGTAACCCAGTTTTTGTTTTATGCGTAATCTGGTAAAGAACGTTTCTTCGGCGGTCTTGGTTAGATCGTCATTAGTGAATGGTATGCCGATGGAGTTCAGGGCTCTTAGCACTGTTTCTCTGTCGTATACCTTCCGAGCAAACAAGCAGATCACCAAAGATGTGAGCATGCATCTTTCTTTCTCTTCCTTTATCAAATAATCTACAATTTCTTCATCGTTTAACTCTTTAGCGCTTTGGTCGTACTGGTAACCTGCGTTGCACAAGTGTGAGTGTCTTGCTCCCACTGTTTGTCCAAGTGCAAAGGCGTAGCCTGTGTGATATCCAGCCATTTCGTTGCCACCATAAACCAATGCAAAATCTTTGCCTCCATAAACTTCTGTGGCTTTAGCTAAGCCCATTCCCAGAGTGCTGTAAAAATCGTTAGTTTTTTCGGCGAGGTAGTGTATAGCTTTCTTGTAACTGTCCGTATTTCCAAATTCCAAGGGCGCTATGGTCTGGTCCATGCTGATCAGCCCTTTTTGTAAGGCTTCAGTTGCCCAAGCTAAGACAACACCAGTGCTCATAGCATCCAAACCGGTTTCTTCTACCTCATCGATAAGCTCCAAAACTTCACTAGCTGAGGTTGTTCCCAGCAAACTGCCTAGTGCATATATGAGTTCGTGGTCGTAGGATACCGCCAATGATTCATACTCATAGCCTTTATCAAATAGCCTTCTGAACTGACCTACGTGAATGCAGCCAATAGGACAACCCACACAGGATACTTTTCTCACCAGTGTTTGCTCTGCGAAAGTTTCGCCAGAGATGGCATCAGCGTACTCAAATGTGGACTGCTGTAGGTTTTTAGTAGGTAGAGAGTTAATTGCGTTAAGCACCTTAATGTTTATGGGAGTTCCAATCTCGTGATACTTCGCCATGAGATCAGTTTCTACTACCTTTTTATAGAGCCAACGAAAGGTGGTGTAGTAGTCTTTGAAGTTACTTACGGGAATGTCTGTTTCGCCTGTGATGGCAATGGCTTTCAACTGTTTGCTTCCAAATACGGCTCCCAGGCCTAGCCTTCCAAAGTGTCTGTAAGTGTCCACGTTTACCCCAGCGAAACTAACTAAGTTTTCTCCCGACACACCAATACGCATGATGCTGCGTTTGCCTGGTATACCTTCACGCTCTCTAATAATCCTTCCTACTTCATCAACACCCAAGCCCCACAAGCCACGGGCATCTTTGAAGTCAACAGAATGATCAGAAATGCTCAGGTAAGTTGGTCTTCTTGCTTTACCAGTTATTACTATGGCATCGTAGCCAGCATTCCTGATAGCCATAGCGGAGCGACCACCAGCATGGCTTTCACCGTATTCGCCTGTTAGCGGAGAAATGAATGTGGCAACAGTCTTTGTGGCGACGGGGAAAATCGTCGACAGAGGTCCTATGGCAAACACGATAGGTTGGTCCTCATGAAGCGCTGGCAGTTCTGGATGCATGTTTTCCTCAAGTAGCTTTGCTGCTACTCCGGTTCCACCTAACAGATGAAATAGATCTTTTCGTTCTTCAACAGAGACTTTTTCTTTGGTTAAGTCCACATACAAGACTCTTATGTAATCAGCTCCGAGCATGTTTTTACGCCTCCTCCATGGCTAAGCATTCATGTGGACAAAGCTGCACACATGCTCCACATTGTTTGCAAATGATGGGTTTTTTAGCTTGCTTGTCCATGGCAATGGCTCCCACAATGCACGCTGGCACGCATTTCTCGCAGCCAATACATTTCTTCGCATCAAATAAGACGCCACCTCCTGGTCGGGGCGTTAGTGCCTGTGTGGGGCACGCTTCTGCACAGGCGGGATCTGAGCATCCCACACAGATGACAGCTGCGAACTGGCTCTGAAGTCCACCCTTTGTTTTGACCCTGATGGCACTCTTTGTTAACGTGTGACTATGGAAGTTCAATGATGCGCAACCTATCATGCACTCAAAGCATCCGATGCATTTGTTCATGTTTTTCACTTTCAGTATTTTGGGCACTACGATTACCTCCCAAGCGTTATTTATTTCACAATTACAGAATAATGCTATTTGTAAGCAATTTTGATTAAGTTTTTGTCAAGAACCCGTTTTCTTTTGCGTTAGTTATATGGTAATACAAATTGAAGCAGTTCTTGAGAATAAAATTCCAAATACAAGTAGGATAAGACCACGGTGAATGAATGGACTTTGCGCTATTTGTTATAAGAATAGAGGGCGCAACCATATGCAGATAGGCAGATAGTTTACGTTGTCGATAGTTCTTTATATGTTTTCTTTTTTTAGAATTTGTTAACTTTGTTCTTTGGAATAGCCCGTGTTAAGACGTACTAGTAAAGACACCGATGCTTGCTTAATTTTCCTTTTGTACCAAGCAGAGTTTTCTCATTGCTTCTTTGGCTTCATGTTCGCGACCTTGTGGACACAAAGCAATAAGATAATCACCAGGAACAATGACGGTACTACCCTGAGGTACTAATTCTTTTGCCCCTCTACGTATTGCTACGATTAGAATGCCCTGTGGCCATTGAACATCCCTAATGGCTTTGCCTACGACTTCACACCCAAATTCTACGGGCACTTCCACTATTTCGCCTCTGCGATTGGCAGGCATAGTAGTGCCGTTTCTGTCGATGAAACGTTGCAGCAATGTCTCATATATGGGGTCAATTTTTAGAATATCTGACACCAGTAAGCCTGTGAAAGCACATGCAGCAACGGGCAGCGTGTGGACCAATGATCCGCTCATTTCAGCGGTGAGAAGGATTGCAGTGATGGGGGCTTTAACGGATGAAGCAAGGGTACCAGCCATGGCACATATGGCAAACACAGGCACATACTCTATGGGGAAGCCAAACCTGGTGGCAGTAAGCGACAAGATACTTCCAGAAAGGGCTCCCACTGTTAGTATGGGCATGAAGATACCGCCTGGTACTCCGCTGCCGAAGCTCACACTTGTGAAAAGCAATTTTACTACCAAGTAAATTATTAGCACTACAACTCCGCCTTTTGCTCCTTCTGCCAAAGCAATTAAGTCGCTTCCTCCACCTAAAGTAGGTGGCAGAAAAAGGCCGCAGGGTAGCGCAATCAACATAGCGACGCATGGTCTTATACGTCGAGGAATTCCTTTATAGAACTGCTGAAAACTCAGTAATGTCGCATTCATAAGGGCACCTACCAACCCAGCGATAATTCCTACGGGTAGCAAATACCAATAATAAGATACGGGCAGCTGGGGTATGGGATAAAAGTGCAAGACAGGTCTTAAACCAAAGGAGTACTTGGATATGAAATCGGCAACAATTGATGCGGCGAAAGCTGAAACAAGTATTAACGGTGAAAAGCTTCTGTGAATTTCTTCGAGAGCGAACATTACACCCGACAGTGGCGCGCTAAATGCTGCTGACAAACCTGCAGCTGCACCACTGGTAATTAAGTAATTTTCCTCTGCGTCATGCTCAGCAAGCAAACGCGACACAGCTTGCCCTCCCGCAGCACCTATCTGAACAGATGGCCCTTCACGTCCCAACGACAAGCCAAAAAAACTACACAAGATGCCACCGAGAAAACGTACTACCAAAATCATATGCCATTTCATCTTTAGGCCGAATAGAACGACACCTTCAACTTGTGGAATACCACTTCCTGATGCCATGGGTTCAAGTGCTACTAACCACGCTACGAACAAGCCGCCTGCTAGCACGACGAAAATCCATAATGCGATATAAGTGGGGTGCGCTCTCAAATAAGCGTAAATACCTAACGACGTTTTCGTACCGTATTCTATGGCAATGCGGTAAAGAACAGCCAAAATACCCGAAACCGCGCCCACAAGAAGACCTTTGACAAGCAAATTCCATTTGAGCTTACTCAGACCATTTAGTAATACTGAAGCGCTACTTCTTTCGCTTTCCAAAGTAATCCTCCATAGCCATGAAACACAGCTCAAGTCAGCATTTATGCAATTCGATTATAGCATTGGTTTTCCTAATAACTTGCCGGAGTGCATAAAGCAGCAGTACGAAGGTTTGTCTTTATGATGATCTAATAGGACCATTATAAATTCTTCCGATTTGAGTGATAGAATTTAAGCTATTGAGGCTTTCGGGGGTTAATAAAGCCTGCAAAGGATGTGACGCGATGAGTAAGACAATTGTTTTACTGGGAACACTTGACACTAAAGGCAAGGAATTCGAGTATGTTAAGAGAATTATAGAAAGCCGTGGACATAATACGCTTTTAATTGATGCAGGCATTATTGGTGAACCAAAAACTACGCCAGATATTTCCAGAGATGAGGTAGCAAAGAAAGCAGGTTACACCATTGAGGAGCTTGCTAAAACTGACAGAGGTGTCGCTATTGAAGCAATGGCCAAAGGTGCAACTGTTTTAGTCGAAGAGCTTTACCAGGAAGGTAAAATCGATGGAATCTTAAGTTTGGGTGGTTCAGGCGGGACTTCTCTGGCTACACCAGCTATGCGTGCGCTACCTGTTGGAGTTCCAAAATTAATGGTTTCTACTATGGCTTCTGGTGATACCAGGCCTTACGTGGACATTAAGGATGTCACCATGATGTACTCGGTCGTCGATATTTCAGGCATAAACAGGCTTTCATCACGTATACTTGCTAATGCCGCAGGTGCCATATGTGGAATGGTGGAGGCAGAAGTACCTAAGGATTTTGAATCCACCAAAGAAGAGAAACCTCTCGTAGCAGCAACCATGTTTGGACTTACTACTCCTTGTGTAGAAAAAGTTCGCTCCGTTCTGGAAGACAATGGCTGTGAAGTACTTGTATTCCACGCCACAGGAACTGGTGGAAGGGCAATGGAAAGTTTGATAGAGAGTGGTTTTATAGATGCAGTGGCTGACATAACTACCACAGAATGGGCTGATGAATTGGTTGGAGGGGTATTATCCGCTGGGCCTACCAGGCTGGATGCTGCAGCTAAAAAAGGGATACCACAAGTTGTTTCTGTAGGCGCCTTGGACATGGTCAATTTTGGTCCCATGGACACCGTTCCAGAGAAATTTAGGTCAAGAAAACTGCATGTGCACAATCCTTCAGTCACACTGATGAGGACAACAGTAGAAGAAAACCGCAAACTTGGGGAAATAATCGCGCAAAAGCTGAATCAGGCCAAAGGGCCTATTGTGGTATTCCTGCCGCTTAAAGGTGTGTCTGGCATAGATAAAGAAGGCATGCCTTTCTATGACCCTGAAGCTGATACGGCTTTGTTTGAGACGCTAAAGAAAAACTTAAGAACTGATATTGAAGTTAGAGAACTGGATTACCACATTAACGATCCGGAATTTGCTGAAGCCATGGCAAATGCCTTGCTCCAGTTGATTCGAAATAGGTTTAGTAAGTAAAGGGAGGAAACAGAATGGCAATTGACAGGAAGACTGCATTAGAAAGATTGCAGTCACAGGTTAAGAGTGGGCGCCCCATCATCGGTGCGGGTGCAGGTACAGGTATTTCTGCTAAGTTTACTTTAGCAGGTGGTGTTGATTTAATTATCATTTATAACTCAGGTCGTTACAGAATGGCTGGCAGAGGTTCTTTGGCAGGTCTACTAGCTTACGGTGATGCGAACCAGATCGTTCTGGAGATGGCAAATGAAGTGCTACCCATTGCAGAAAATTCAGCGGTTTTGGCTGGTGTTAACGGGACAGATCCATTCAAAATAATGAAGAATTTCCTCAAACAGATAAAAGATATCGGATTTACCGGTGTTCAAAACTTTCCAACAGTGGGTCTAATTGATGGTCAATTCCGTCAGAATTTGGAAGAAACAGATATGGGTTACTACAAAGAGGTAGAGATGATCGCCATGGCACACGATATGGATCTTCTCACTTGTCCTTATGTCTTCAATGAAAACGATGCCATAGAAATGACCAAAGCAGGTGCAGACGTTATTGTAGCTCATATGGGCTTGACAACCAAAGGTGCTATTGGAGCAAGAACGGCATTAACACTTGATGACTGTGCAGAGCGTATTCAAGCCATACATGATGCGGCAAAGAGCGTGAACCCCAATGTCATGGTTATTTGCCACGGTGGCCCTATTGCGGAGCCTGAGGATGCACAGTACATTTTCGACCACACAAAAGGTATCGTTGGATTCTTCGGCGCTTCAAGCATGGAGAGAATTCCTGTGGAAGTAGCCATCAAGGCTAACGCTGAGAGGTTTAAGAGCTTGAAGATGCACTAAGGCAATGTTCAAAGTGCGTAGGCTTAACCTCAGGTAATTTGAAATAGAACTATAGCTTAAAGAAGGATGCCACGGGAACAGGGCATCATGCTCGTTGAGTCATCAGAAGCTAGCTTCCCTGATGACTCAACGAGAAGTACTCCTGGCAACGCTGTTCTGAAAAGAAGCGAGAGTCCCTCCGCGTAGTAAAGCTGCCTCAGATAGACTATTTTGGTAGTTTTCGGTAAAGTTATGGCAATGGCGAAAACAGTGAGATGGGCAATCTTGTTGGTATGTCAAGGTGTGAATCACCTCAATGGCAACGGCAGCCCCTTTATAGAAAACCATCAAGAACCCAATTTTGTGGTTATATCTGGTCGCGAAAATCAGGAAACGGGCTATTTTTGCTATTTTGCAGTTGAGTTTTACTGGCTTTGTCGCTTTCTTATTTAGGGGTATCGTCATTGGTTTCGCACGTCTTGATGATGCCATGCATTGAGAGGCAGCGACCCAACAGGGGGAGAGGTAAGAAAGACAGCAAAATACTGAGAAATGTTACTCAGACAAGTCAAACAAGATTTCATTTTTTCAGGCTAAGAACATGAGTAAACTTTTCAGTTGTAAAACAAAAAGGCCCTCTTTTTCAGAGGGTCTTTTTGTTTTAATGGGGTGCGCTTTTTTATGGTGTCCAGTTTACTGCAGCATACGCATTTACTAGGCCATAACCATAGTATTTATCCCATCCTGCTGTGCCAAGATCTTTTGCTGTGGACTGAAGTGCAGTTCTCACTTGTTCGTTTGTGTACGTCGGATGTGCCGATAAAACAAGAGCAGCTACTCCAGCCACGTGCGGAGACGCCATTGAAGTTCCCTGGAAGAAGTAATAAGCGAAGTCTGTGGGTGATCCTTCGGCGAAAGTCTGCTGTAAGATGCCATCGCCATAGCCATCATGATTTTGGTCAACGGATGTATCTCCACCAGGAGCAACAATATCGAGCGCGCTACCATAGTTAGAATAACGAGCTCTCGTTCCGTCAAAGCGAGTTGATCCAACAGCGATGCACTGAGTATAGGCCGCAGGGTAACTTACTATGGATCTTCTATCATTTCCAGAAGCACACACAATCACAACGCCTTTGTTGTATGCATATTGTATAGCGTTCTGAAGTGTTGTAGACCCCGAACTTCCTCCCAAACTCATGTTGATGACCCTGGCTCCTTTGTCAGCTGCCCATATAATACCGTTGGCAATGGCGTCGTATGTTCCGGAGCCCTCGCTATCGAGTACTTTTATAGGCAATATGGTTGCTTGATAAGCAATACCAGCGGCTCCCATGCCATTATTTGTCGATTGAGCAATTGTTCCAGCTACGTGAGTTCCATGACTGTTGTCATCATTAGCGTGAGTGTCGTTGTTAACAAAGTCATACGCATTTGCAGTATCAAACAGTGTATTTGCTAAATCTGGAGCCTTGGTATATGCACCGTAGTTCTCGTAGGCTACACCTGTATCGATTATTGCTACTTTAACGCCTGCACCTTTTGTAATATTCCATGCAGAAACAGCCTGAATGCCGTAGTTAGAGACATAGCCGTTGCTTGTCATGCCATAATCGTAGAAGTTCCATTGGTATGGGTTGAAGAAAGTGTCATTCGGAACGTCAAAAGCGTGAGCAATGTAATTTGGCTCAACGTACTCCACATTCGGATCATTCTTCAATTGATTCATCACCACATCGGCGGCCTTGCCTTGAGGTAGTTTGAATACTGCAAAGTTCTTTAAGCCTTTTCTAGAAAGTTTTGCGCCAGTAGTCTTTTCCACTTGCTTAGAGAGAACTGCAACGTCAGTATTCTCTTTATAACCGACGATGATTTCATTTACTGGATCCTCTTGATTAGTGGTTGTGGAATTGCTCACAAAGAGTGGTTCTGCACTTTTTACCCCTGCAAAACCTGACAACAAAAGTACTGCGATAACCAGTGTTAATAGTACCTTTTTCATCAATCTGCCTCCCCCGTGAAACAAGATTTTGAAACTAATGTTTATAAGTATACACAACAAAATTAAATTGTCAAGTAATTATTAAATTGTGATTAAAATAACATTAAATGTGCGAATAATGGAAATCTTTTACAATACATCAACTATCTGAACATAGAGTTGATGTTTTGGGCCTAAATCCTGAACAAACTACGAAATCTATCGATCTTCTATTACCAAGTAAAAAGGATAATAATACAGAAAGCCTTAGTTTTTTTTATGCTTTGCTTGAAAATTATTAGCAATAGCTATGGAAGTAAATGCTGAGGGAATGGCGCTTTCAAACTTAAAATTACTGTCCTCCACAAAGAAAGATAGTTGGCGGTTATGCCAAACTAAGCATCAGTATCCAAGGCATACCACTGATGCATGGCGCATGGGGTTTCACTATAACGAAGACTTGTAAAGACTAAGAGATATGACTATTATGTAAATCTACAGAGAAGGCAAACCACGAAGTAGAGAATGCAAAAGTTCTCTTGTAGCGTTAGCAAATTAGAAAGAATAAGTATCATGTTTCACGGCAACAGTTTGCATTTATGTGGCGTATAATATCACTCATTAAAACCTGAAAGCGTGTTAGCACACTATTTGGGAAGTTGCTACGCATGAGGTTGTGAGTCAGCTTAGAATAAGTAGATTTTCAAAGAGTTATATTGGCGGGGGATTTGCCTCACTTAATCAGGTAAGATAGTCTTTTGTCTTCTCGTATAACGGCACGCCTGAGGACAAGGGGTGTGATTGAGAAATGGATGGGAAGTTATACGGCAAAGTAGTAGTCATAACCGGAGCAGGTTCTGGTATGGGAAGAGCTGCTTCCATTATTTTTGCTCAAGAGGGTGCGAAAGTTGTAGCAGTGGACTATGTAGGAGAAACGGCAGAAGAAACAGTGCGGATGGTCAATGAAAAGGGTGGGGAGGCTATAGCAGTTAAAGCGGACGTGTCGCACTGGGACGATGTTAACAAGGCTGTAGAGGCAGCTGTGGAGCATTATGGAAAACTTGATATCATGGTTAACAACGCAGGTGTATTCGACGGCTTCAAGCCTTGCTTGGAGTCAGATGAAGCGCTGTGGGAGCGCATCATCAACATCAACCTTAAAGGTGTGTTCTACGGGTGCAAGCGCGCTATCCAGCAGTTCCTTTCTCAAGGCAATGGTGGGGTTATTGTAAATACTGCGTCCGTCGCAGGCTTAGGAGCCATGGCTGGTGGCACGGCATACACCGCATCTAAGCATGGTGTTGTTGGTTTAACTAAGCAAATTGCATGCGAGTATGCCAGCCAAGGTATCCGTGTAAATGCTGTTTGTCCAGGGGGCATAGTTACAGGGATGACCAGAGATCTTATGTCTGATCCGCAAACGGATCAGTTGATAAAACAAACCACGCCGCTTGGACGATGGGGTGAACCAGAAGAAATCGCAGAAGCTATCTTGTTCTTAGCCAGCGATGCGTCCAGCTACATAACTGGTGAAGCTCTGCGTGTGGATGGAGGTTGGCGGGCGAAGTAGAATAAAAGTGTAAAGTGCATAAAAATGCTCCTCATTTTTTCTAAGTGTGGAGCCTTTTTTGTTACTGAACCCCCTTAAAATGGAAATGTTCTGTATACTGTTAGTGGCATGGATTTCCAGTAAGCCAGTTACAATGTTATTAGACTACCAGGAAGAGGGGCTTTAGTTGACGGTTCTTGAGGTTAATGGGCTGAAAAAGTATTTTGGAAAGACAAAAGCGGTAGACGGCTTGTCGTTTTCCTTAAGTGAGGGCGAAGTGGTGGGGCTTCTTGGCCCAAATGGCGCAGGCAAGACAACCACACTCAAGTGCATAGTCGGGCTGCTTAGAAAGGCGGAAGGCACGATAACCATCGATGGTATAGACCATCGTGCGGATGTGGCACGTGCAAAGATTGCTTACATACCGGAGGTTCCAGATATCTACGAAGGTTTGACCGTGTGGGACCACTTAAAGTTTATCGCTTTAGCATATAACCTTCATGATTGGGAAAAGAGAGCTAATGATTTAATACAGCGATTTGATTTAATGGAGAAGCGTAATGAGTTGGGTATGCACCTTTCCAAAGGAATGAAGCAAAAAACCATGATTTGCTGTGCGTTACTACATGATCCCGATGTTCTACTTTTCGACGAGCCATTGATTGGACTTGATCCAAAGGCAGTGCACGAGCTAAAAGAGGTATTTATGGATCTAAAAGCCCTTGGGAAATCACTTCTGATAAGCACGCATATGCTGGATACAGCCCAAAATCTATGTGACAGGGTGCTTGTAATGAAAAGCGGTAAACTGATTGCCGAGGGCACGATTGATGACTTGAGAAAGCGGGTGCAGGCGGCTCAAGACAGCACTTTGGAAGAGCTTTTCCTGGAGATTACATCCGATGAAAACAAGTAATATTTTCGGCGGTTTAAGGGCTCTCTTTTTTTTGGATTCCACGAAGTACAAAAACTATGTTATTGATGCTATTCACCATCCGGCAAAGCTCGCAGGTTTGGTTGTTCAATACGGCTTGCAGTTCATATGGATCTTGCCTTTTTTGTTTAAGAGAAGCGACCCTCTGGAATCGCCATGGTATTTAAGCCTAGACGTTATCGGTTCCGTAATTATGGCGCTCTTGCTGCTCATATTTTTGGGAGGGCTAAATAAAGCTTCTGTCAGCTATGCTCCTGGTACTTATACCATGGCTGATGCTAACTTGTTATTTCCTTCACCCATTAATCAGAGCAGTGTTTATGCATGGTCAATGATACGTCAGTTCTGGAGTTCTTTGTATACGACGGTTTTAGCCATCATTTATCTTCCTTTATTTGCACGGATGCTCAATTTGCCGATGAATCATATCAGGCTAGTTTATTCCGCTTTAACCATCATGGTCCTCTCAATGCTTGTGTCATCTTTAAACTTCTTCGTTTTCTCCATCGCGCACAGGTTCAACATTGGCAGATTGATTAAGAGGTTTATCAAGGTACTTATCATAGCGGTCCTTGTTTATGTGGCTTGGGGCATGCTAAGCGATGACAACGTTTGGGAAGGATTACTTACTACTTTGAATGGTTCTTTGCTTGGTTCTATTCCCATTATTGGATGGGCAAAAACACTCATAATGGCGCCATTCATGAGTAGCATTTCGCCACTGCCATTATTCTCAGTTCTCTTAGCTTCAACTTTAGCCATAGTCGCCTTGTCCGTTTATTACGCTGTTGACTTTTATGAAGAGTCTGTCACAGTTGCAGAGTGGGCACAGGCTGTTAGCAAAGGAGACATGTCAAGCCTCCAAAGCAGCAGCGAAAAGCCGCAGAAGAAATCTAAGGAAATGGATCTTGATTGGAACCTTAAGGGACCTTGGGCTTTTACATGGAAACAGGCTATTGGAAACAAGCGAAGTCAGAAGTTTATCATACTCGGCTGGGATCAGCTTCTACTGCTTATTCTTGGAGCGATTGTCGGATATTTCAGTGAGGGTTTTTCCTCGATCACTGTGTTCGCACTAATTTACGTTGTTATGTATGCTATGTTGGTTCAAGTTTTACCTGTAGGGCTTCAGTATGAGTTACATAAACAGTACATTTATTTACTACCAGGCAGACCGTGGCAGAAAATTTCAGCTGTAAATGCTCTGCTTTCTTTGAGAGCTGGCATGAGGGCAATGGCTCTGGTTTTGCCGATTTGGATCTTGTCAGGTCTAACCTTTACCGAAGCGCTGTCAGTATTTCTGTTCATAATGTCAGCAGACGTTTTAGTGTTATTTGGCATGAGTGTTGTGAATGTCATTTTTCCCACGTTCGATTCTAGGAATGTGCTTACGGTCTATTTGCGCTTTGCTGTCTTTGCTCTGTCCATGGCTCCTGCTATTCTCATTGCCCTGTTTATCGGTATTCCGACTCAAAGCTTTCTCTGGGGTTACTTTGGTTTTGCCCTCGGCGCCGTCCTAACCGTATTCTTACAGCTGCTTATTGCAGATAAAATCTTTTGGCGTATGGAGATGCCAAGCTAGAAGCCGTAGGCAGCTCATTTTTCGTTGCAAGTTATGGCTTTCTATTCTTTGTTCTTTGGTTTTAAAGAAGGGGGGCTATTGCATCGGTTTTTGGGGATGTCCTTGGATTTGTCACCGCGACCGGCGTTCAATTATCCATTATCATTGTTGTCTCCATCTGCCATGTGTTGCAAGCCCACCTTTTCAACTCTTGTTATTTTGTTATCTCTAAGAAAGTAAGGCCGCTGGTTTTCTTTTTCTCACTTCTGTGATTTCAATTAATGCAGATTTCATGCTGAGGACACAATTTTCCCTTTCTGGTTATTGTGTTCAGGCAAAAATAGCAAGTTGTTTAGGTATTTAGCAGAAGCTCGGAAAAGGAGGAAAGGAGGATCGGTAGTTAAATATATTAACAATCTCCTTCAAATATGAAACAGAAAATTACTTTTTTTCTAGCCGCTCTTTTTTCTTTGTATAGAAGTAGTCTAGAAACTCGGCGGGTGACATGATTTTAATTTCGTGGAACTCTTTTAACGGTAGTATGTGTTTTTTATCTCCAGAGACCAAGCAATCAACCTTTCCAGCCACTGCGCATTCTAATATGCGGTTATCTGTCTTTTTGGCATCAATGATTGATACCGTTACTTCTGGTTCTACCATAATTGCGTATTCATTTATGCTATTTATTACTTGATCAACCATGTGTTTATCCCATTCAAAGCGACTGACGAGCACGCGTTCTATCTCTTCCTCAATGAATGGAGAAATGTAAACCTCAATTGCCTTTTTCCACATTAAATCTACAACTTTTCTAGGGGTACCACCGAAGTGAAGAGCGGAAACAAAAACGTTTGTATCAATAACTACTTTCAGGTTTTGTTGTCTATTCCCTTTCGGCATCTATTATTTCTTCAATCTGATCTTCGGTTATTCCTTTTTCTAAAGCTTTCTGTTCCGCATAACGATAAATCTGTGCCCATTTTTCTTCCGCTATGTATCTTCTTATCGCTTCTCTTATCAGCTCACTTCTTGTTCTATTTTCTTGTTCCGCTAGGTCGTCTATCATTTTTCCCATTTCTGGTGGTACAGAGAAAGTCAGTACCGCTGTTTTCCTAGTGCCACTCCTTTTCGTTTTATGAAGTGAAATCGCCTTAATTACTTTTCGATTGCTTTTTCTTTTCGTTTGATTCACTCTATTTCACCTCCTCTAATGTAGTAATACTTTGTATTACTACATCCTACTTTAACATTATAGGACTAAAATTCGCTGATGTCAACCACATTTACAGAGATTAATCGGCACGATTATGGAGCTGATCTATGGCATTCGAAAAAGAAAAGCACAACGCAACTCAAAATGGAATGGCCTAGCTCAAAAACACTTTCGTGAGACATAATAGAACCTGTCTAAGCATGCAGGTCGCTTAAAAATCTCTTAGGGCATAAATTTGTAATGACTTTCATTTTAAGAGTTATTTAGTTCTCAAATTACGAACGCTTGTAGGTACACATAACTATTCTGTTGCATGACATTACTTTGTGATCAAGCCTCGCATATTATGGAGTTGCCCTAACTTGGAAAGCGCATTGACACATTGGTAAAAGAAGCTGCTGGTACGTGTCCCTTATTAAATTGGCGAAAATTAAACCCTGTTGGGAGGTAAAATTGCGGGGTTTCGCTACATCTAAACAGAACAATGGCGTTGACGACTTTTTATAATGATGCGCCCAGGATAAGGGGTATTCGACAAATGGCCGGAAAGTTGTCGGGTAAAGTAACAATCTACTATGCTGTTGACTTTTATGAAAGGTCCGTCGGAGTTACCGCGTGGACACGGGTTGGTAGTAAAGGGGACATGTCAAGCCTCAAAGCAGCAACGAAAAGCCGCAGCTTTCTCTGGGGTTACGTATGACTGAAACACCATTCAATATGAACTAGAATCTTGGCTTTCATTCTGGTTATCGGAGTAACTTTTATTCCTAAGAAACGGGAGAGTCTTACCCATAGGCGGGCAATATATCTATTCTCGCTAGCTTATTTGTAGGGATTTCTACGACGACAGGGTCTTAGACGGCATGAGAAATCAAGGTTTATACAAGATAATTAGTACCTGTAAGACTTCGAAAAGGAGTGTTTCTTTGCACCTAGCTCTGCTGTTACGCTGGGGAGTGCCTTAAGATTTAGGTTGTGAGCAACTAAATACATGAAACATTCCAATCAGCATCAATAGTTCTCCAACAGAGAACAAGTACCAATTGTAATGAGTTGGGACATACTGAGATATTAATTGCTGGAAGTTGGGGTCCTTAGCCAGCGCCCATATATTGATGGGCAAACCTTCACTCAAAAGAAATGTCACGTAATCCTTGATGAATGAATAAAAGATAACTACAGCCCCACTGATAAAAAGCGCCCAGTCAACACCTTTTATTTTTATGTGTGCGCCTTTCTGTTGTAGAAGCACCGTAATGCATCCAAATACGATCATGGTCAAAGAACATATAATTGGCGCGAGCACTGGACTGACCCAAGGTACCGGAATGAAAAACAGCACATCCCAAGTCAGAATTGATGCTGGCCAGTCTAAGAACACCTTTAAGAAAACATAGTAAAAGATGTCCCAAAAACCGAACATGTAAAGAAAGTAAGCAAAACTTTGAAGGGCGTTTTCACCTACAGCTATTGCCGAAGTGATGAGCATTACAAGGGTAGCTAACTCCCTCGATGATTCAATGAGTAGTATCGTTGACGATGCAGGTTTCAGAGGAAGCGTAAGTCCCTCCGGGTAGTAAAGTTGCCTTAGATAGACTACTACGGCCGCTTCCAGTAGCCCCATGGCTATGCCAAAAATCGCCAACGCGACCAGAGTTTTACTCTCTTTAGTAATTGACTTTTTCATAAAAATAACCAAACATGTAAGCTGCTCTTTTGAGTAATATTACCAGCTAGTTAATAACTTCTTGTTGAACTAGTATTCTACCTGGCACAGTCGTGATGGCTTAATTTAATCTTCTCCTCCCTTATCCGTTTTTTCTACTTCTTCCCAATTGATGTCTTCAGGAGTTACGGTCCATATTGCCTTTGTCTGCCCGTCGTAACCTCTATAAAACACCTTTATGCTCTCGAACCTTTCTCTTGTATAATCGCTTGCTTTTACGTTGAAAGAAATATCTCCTAACAGTGAAGAGTGAGGAGGTACGTTGGCTTCTAAAGGCAATAATAGTATAAGATTCGTCGCAGTTGCAGAATCATTAACATACTCGTGTTTTAAAACGTAATCTACCAGATATCCACTAAACGTAACAGCAAACTGTGTAGCTGTAATATTGGCGTTGAAATCTGTAGTATTTGTAGCTTCTATACTAATAGTTACTTTTTTTCTATCTGTGAATCTGTCTTTTTCAGAGCAGTAAAGGCCTGTACAAGTTATAAGCAAGTTCCCACCTATAAAAGTCCCACCGAAATTAAGTTCCTGAATAATGACCGAGGTGGTTGGTTCTTTACCTATAGTCCCTTGCAGGCAAGAAAAATGTTCTCGCACCCCCACAAAAACATAGTAATTTGAATGTTGGGACTTCTTTTTTGGGCAACTTTCCCGTGAACATCACTCTAAGGGGCCATCCGAGGAGTTGGTACTCATCAGACTGCTGTTAAGCCTACGTAGCCTATTTTACTTCCACTATGTTTCCTTGTGTTGTAATTACATACGTTCTATCACAAAAATCCCTCAGGTTTGTTAGGTGGCTTATGATTATTAGGGTTTTGTCATCAAATTCAGACTTAATAAGCTGTAGGACCAAATCTGCGTAATCCTTATCTACAAAAGCAAGGGGTTCATCTAAGATGTAAACGTCCCCGTTGCGGTTTATGCCGCGCAAGAGTTGTATGAGCTTTTTTTCTCCACCGGATAGTTTGCTTCCGAGGTTTTTCGTAGGAATATCGCGGTGTTTATCTTTTAGAATTGTTTCTACGTCAATAGTGCCGAAGCGCTTTTGGGCGCCACTTCCGAAAAGAGTCACATTTTCCTCGAGCGTGCCGCTGAATATATAAGGTTCTTGCGGAACAAGGATGATCTTGTTACGGAGAGATTCCTTCGTAAATGTTTTGTAGTGGATGCCATTGATAAAAATGTTGCCGCTGCTCGGAGTAATAATACGCATGAGAAGATTACAAAATGTCGATTTTCCACTACCGTTTGGTCCGACGATCCCTATTTTTTCTCTTCTACGTATGATTAAGTTGACATTGTTAAGCACCATCCTGCTATCGTAGGAAAAAGAAACGTCTTCAAATTGAATGCTCTCTATAGGCTCAGACAGAGTAACTTTCCCTTCCTGTTCCTGCGGGATTGAAAGCAGTTCCCTTATTCTGTTAACAGAAAGCATGCTTACCTTAAGCTCTTTTGGAAACTGGGTGTAAAACTCCATTGCTTCCCACAGGTTTGAAAAGTAAATGGCAAACGCAAAAAGACTACCGACGGTAAACGTACCTTTGAAAACGTAGTAACCGCCAAGGATGTATACGATAAGATTGGCTACGTTCATAATGCCTGTAAAAAGAATAAGATCATAGAGAATGTCCAAAGTGGCGTAACTGAGGTTCAGCCCAAGGTATTTACTTAGAATATTGGAAAGTCTGCGCTCGAAAATGTTTTCTGCGTTATTTGCTTTGATGTGGTAGGCTCCTGATACGCTCTCTTCGGTAAAGCTGTTAATCTCTTCTTCTGTCTTAAGCACATGTGATTTTACTGCCTTCATTTTTGGTAAGATTATCCGCGCTATAAAAAAGAATAATGGAAAAAGGGCCAATAGGGCTACAAAAAGGACAGCATTCAGCTTGATCATGATGACTGCGATAGCACCGACATAAAAAATGTCTATAAAAAATAAGACCGGGTCATGAACGATCAAATCATTTATGTTTTGTAAATCTGCCGATTGACGTTCAAGAAAGTATCCTGTTTCTTCCTTCGTCACGGAGAGATAATCAGCATCTAAGATGTGTTGCAGCATATCTTGCCTAAGGTCTGCGCTGATAAAAGTTTCAGTACGTTTTTCAAAGTAGTAGCGCAGGAAAAGAACTACAAGAAAAACAACTAAGCCAAGGATATTCAACTCTGCATAGGAAACAAATTCCTTAAAGTTTGTGCCCTTTTCAATAGTATCTACCAGCAACTTAATAAGAATAGGCAGTGCTACAGCCACAAGCTTGTGAAACGCCGTAAAAAGTACACACAAAACTATATACATGCGATGTTTACTATAGTAAGGCTTAAAAAAATCGAAGATAAACCTGAAATCTGCAAGAATGCTTGCCATGTTTAGTTACCTGCCTCCCCTATGTCCTAGCTAAGAATCATAAATAGTATAGCTGCATGGATATGCTACTAATGCTACAATACAAATCAACAGTTTCTACCATGTTCCCATATTCTACGGATGCTTCAAATCTACATCCTGTATGAAAAAAAAGGGATAAATGGGTTTTCTTCGTGAAAACGGTAATTATACAATCTAAATATGGCTAATCGCCGCTATTCCTCTTAAGGATCAAACCGATTCTATGTTTTTCTCGCCCGTCCATACTCTAAGCCCTACATTTTTGTGAGCCGTGTCCGTAAAAACCCTGATGTATTGTTGACTTTCACGTTGAGTTTTTCAGGGCCAATAATCACGTTGAAGGGGCATGCGTTGGTTTTAGGAGTAAACCAACTATACTAATACCACAATGAGCTCTGAGTTTTTCCCTTACTTCCTCTTAGTATTGCACTAAGCCGCCGTATTACCTGCGGTTATCTCGGCTCTGAACAGAGTAACAAAAGGAACCATAGGAGTAAGCATGTGGTGAAGTCCTCGATTCAAATCTGTGTAATCGAAAACGATGACATTGTCTGTGTAGCTTTTGACGAAGTTTAGGGTCCTTTTTGTAGTACAGCTATTTCTGTAGCGTGTATAGAGTTGATTATGCTGTATGTGTATCTATCATAATCATGTATGTTCTTTTCGCTGGCCCGTCGAATTCACAGAAATAAACTTGCTGTGCACTCCCTATTAACAGATGTCCATTCTTCAAGACCAAATGGCAATGGTTTCCACATATCAAAGATTTAAGGTGTCCAGTGGGATTCCCAGCTGTAGAACCGTAGTCTTGCAACATTCTTGCATGGTGATAAGGTTTTTCTTCCGGTACCAACTCTGAAAGAAAACTCTCAATATCCTGTTCTAGGCACTCCAGACTTTCATTAACCGTTATACCTGTGGTTGTGTGCATGGTCTGAATTGTTATAAAACCTTCTTGGATTTTATGCTTTTCGAGTTCTTCTTCTATGTTCTGAGTTATGTTTATCATTTCATTGTACTGTGCGGTTAAAATACTTTTTTCAATGACTTCTAGCATTGTCATTCACTCCTAAAAAATCAATAGCATTTTGCCCCTTTATTAGTTCTAAGGCCCTCTTACTCAAACCTAACTTGTCCAACGCTTTCGCCATCCTTATCTGTTCGAATCTAGGGTTGTCACTACCAAACATTATCTGGTGCCTAAGGCTCCTTTCTACCCACGTTAGCTGATATTCGTGGTTAAAAACATAGCTATAAAACTCTAGGGCACTATCGAAATACAAGGCTCCAGTATCCACATAAACGTTTCGATATTTCAACATCAACATAGCAGTTTCCTTAACCCAAGGCCAGCCAAAATGCTCCAAACCGATACGGAGATTAGGATAATTAGTAGCTATTCTTTCAAACTTTAGTGGATGAGTATACTCAGATAAGGTATTATTCTCATAACTGCATCCACAGTGAAATAATATTGGCTTATCTCTTTCTAAGCATGTATCGTAGAAAACTATTAGTCTTGTGTCTAGGGGATCGATTTTCAGTTTAGAGCAGTTAAGGCTTAAACCGTCAAGCTTAAGTTCATCAAAACACCGTCTCAACTCAAAAACTGCATTTGGCACTTTAGGATCCACACTAGCGAAAGCAAAAAACTTCGACTCATTGGCATCTCTTAATGCTGCAACATCATCGTTCGAAACAACAGGCCTACCATAAACGCTTCTTTCATCTTGTGCCAAAATGCAAAGATAATCTAGGCCTGCGACGTCCATTTGGTTGAATACATGTTGGATAGGAGAAATGCTGTTTTTGTGGATGTTTAAGGCCTCTTGACTGAATCTGAAAGACTCTTCGGTTTTGCAAATTGGTTCCCAAAAATTCGGATGCACATGAATGTCAATGAATATTTCCATCGCCCCCTTTGTCAAATCCAAGGTTCGAACACGGAGATGATCCTTGATGCTAATAGTGCGCCCTCTTCTAAACTCAAAAAGACGTCGCCTGTTGTTACATAGGCCGCTAAAAACCCAGCTATGAAGCTATCTCCTGCCCCAACTGTGTTAACAACTTCTGTTGGTATAATGCCGCACTCGCAGAACTGTTCACCATCGAAAGCTAAAGAACCATTTTCCCCTAGAGTTGCTATGGCAATTTTCATCCCCCTACTAACTCGTTCATTAAGGAAATGTTTAATGTAGTTATCCTTGTGTGAATACGAGAAAAAACCAATATCAATGAAGCTATCCATTTCAGTAATACGCGAACTTGTTAAACGATCCGCGAAATCATAGCTGGTAAAAATTGCAGGGTTCATTCTCTTTATTTCTTTTATGGCCTCTTCAGCTTTGCCCCAAAACGCTGTATGTACTAAATCATGGCTAGATGCAAACATTATATCTTCTTCACCAAAGACCATATTCTGGAGGACGCCCTCTATGTATGTTCCATGAACTCTCTCGGTTCCTTCCATGCTCATGTAAGTTATTGCAGTTTGCCCATGTACAATCCTTACATGGCTCACATCAACGCTATGAGACCTTAGAATCTCCATAACTTCCCTACCGTAGTGGTCGTCAGCGATGGTTGTTATGATCGACGTAGGAATGCCTTCAGTGGCTAAATTTACAGCTGTATCGACTGCATTGCCCGTTACATAGTAAACTCCGAGATCGGGATATAGGTCGATACAATTATCTCCCATCACCGCTATCTTCTTGTTACATTGTTTCTCAAAGCGAGAGCTTGCCAATTTGACTTTCCCCTTTCCTCAATATTCGCGTTTTACGCTTGGGTAAAATAGTTATTTAGGTAACCTATGCTCTGGTATAAAGAGCGGTGAGGATCCATCCAATAAATTGAATCGTTGATCTCTAAAGAAATGTAGCCATCAAAATTAACAAGATTCATGTACTCTAAATAAGCTTTTATGGGATAATCTCCTGTCCCCAGTATTTGATGATTTCGATCTGCTAAATGTATATGTACAATACCCTTGCCAAATTCTTCAAACCACTCTTTCATTTGTTCACCAGCCACTTCCATTGCCACAACATCCAAGCATATCTTCAAGTTTTGCTGGCCTACGTCTTTGATGATTTGTTTCATTTCCGCCAGAGTAGTTACAAGGTTACTTTCGTAAGGCTGAAGTTGTTCTAAAACGAAATCAATGTTGTATTTCTTGCCTACATCACATAGGCGAACTAAAGAGTCTACGACACGTTTCCAACTTTCTTCACGTTTTATGTCACGTAATCCGCAACCGGTGTTTATAAATATACGGTGGCAGTCAAGCTCTAAAGCATCTTGGCAGCACATGTCGAAAAACTCTACAGTTCTGTTTCTAACAGCTTGGTCTGGATGTGAAAAACTATATGGATAATTCAATGTTTCCGGAGTAAACATTATCACTTTAATTCCGTTATCCGTGAACCTGGCTTTTATACTTTTAAGCCTATTAGCGGCTTCAAAGCGCGTCAAGTAATCCATTCTGTAATAATGTGGTTCTCCAGCCCAGAATTCTATGTTATGAATCCCGCACTTGGCATACGAGTCAATAAGATAGTCTAGAGAAAACTGCAAATATTGCACACTCATTGCTGCAATACGGTTTCTGAGGTTGATCTCCATAATTGCCTCCCTTGTAGTTGCAGGGACAGCAATCTGGAGAAAGCTGTCCCTGTTTAATATGAAATTTAGTTTAAAAACTCTTTCACGCGCTCAATAGCCAGTGCTGAGTACAAACTCGGTTCATTTATGTAAGATGTCACCAATTCGATAGTGCAGTAACCTTGGTAACCTTCGTTTTCTATTTCATATGCAAGCTGTTTCAACGGGATCTGCCCGTCTCCGGGAACGTAATGGGTCTCACTACTACCATCACTGTCAATGAAATGGACGTGAAGAACTTTGCTTCCGAGCTTTTCAAAGTAGCTCATGATGGGTTCGTGCTGGACAAAAGGTGCGCATATGTCGCACATTCCTGCAAGATGATCCGATGGTACTTCCTCTAGAATTTTCTTGAGGTCATCTGCTGTGGTGACAACATTTGATTCGTAAGGTGTTAGTGGCTCTAGCAGAAGTATATGATCAATGCTTTCTGCATATTGTACGAGCTCCTGCAGATTTTTAACTAGTCTAGACCAGTATTCATCATAACTGCAGTCATAGCCTGCATGTGCAGCTGAAATAACAGTAAAAGGCGCACCCATTTCACAGGCCATATCCATACTGAGTTTGATATAATCTAAACTTTCACGTCTCATTCTTTCTGACCCGATCATCATGTTAAACGGATAGGCGTTGGTTTCAGGAGTAAAAGCCACTATAGGAACGCCATAATCTGCTGATAGCTGTTTTAGTTCTTTGATGTCGCCAGCTTTGAGGTCAAAAGGATAAGCATGCGGACGTCCACCCCATATTTCTATGCCATCATACCCGAATCGTTTTGCATCATTGAAAGCCACTTTCAGTGGGTACCTCATATATCCCGAAGTGAATAAAGAGATTTTCATAGACTTTTCCTCACATTCTTTTAGTATTGCACTAAGCCGCCGTAGTACCTGCGGTTGTCTGGATTATGATCTTTGTATATGGCAAGGTAGTAGCAGAACCACTCTAGCGGAACAAAGAGAACCATAGGAGCAAGCATTGGGTGAAGACCTTGGCTCAAATCTGCGTAATCGAAAACGATGACATTATCTGTGTAGCGTTTGACAAAGTTTAGGGCCCTTTCTGTCGTGTGTCTGGAGCCATCGGTCCCGAGCAGGAATATGAATGGTACTCCCTGTTCGACGATTTCCAGTGGCCCGTGTCTAAATTCACCACTTTCCAACGCACATCCATGAGTCCAAGTAAACTCCATCAGTGTGATTACTCCCTCTTTATACCCTAAAGGTTTTAGAGGCCCACCAGAAACCGTGTAAATGAAGTTCCATGCTGATGCTTTTTTGCCCAGTTCTTTGCCTTCTTGCTCTAGATTGTTAACCAATTTATCTAAGACATCGGGTAGCTTATTCAAGTCCTGTAGTATCTGATCAAGCTCAGTTTTAGCGCCTTCTTTACGTGAGATAAGTTCTATTGCTAGTATGTATCCTACCAAGAGGTGTATTTCCCAGATACATTCGGCATGGTAGGCAATGGCACGGTCAGCTACCTCATAGAGGGGGCATTGCTCTTCATTTGTAGCCGCTACCGTAAAAGCGCCTCTTGACTTCGCTAACTTCAAAGCTTCCACAACTTCTTCCGTTTTTCCTGATTGTGATATGGCAACTACAGCACAGGTTTCATCCAATTTTGACGGCGGATTGTCTAGAAAGTCTGAGCCATCATAAGCATTGCAAGGTATAGAAGAATACCTATCCACAAGGAACTGTGTGGTCTGTGCAGCTGAGAGGGGAGAACCGCAGGCTACAAAATACAACCTCTCAATATCTCTATTTGCCATCTCAAGGGCGATCATACGCACTTTTGAGGCATCTTTTTCCAAAAAGGTTTTTACTTCATTTACCATGTTTTCGGTCACTAAGAAATCTACTTGTCTCTTGTCAATATCCAGCATAAGGTTGCTCCTTTCACTAAATCCTAATGACTCTGATTTTTAGATTGCCTGCTGTTCCAGTAATAATAAGCTGGCAAACCGGTAGCCACAACAACTAAGGCGGCTATCAAACCTTGTGTCGGCGCCCAAAGGAATGTCGACCATACTAAAATCATGCAAGAGCCTATGGCCAGTATTGTCATAAGTACCCACGCAGGTGTTCTCCATATAGGATTGTAGTCAGGTCTACGTCTATTCCAGAAAATGGAGGCATAAGTCATTATGTTCTTAAGCAACAGGACCAGAGTAAAATAACCTAGCAAGTCTACAAGATTTGACATGAACATAAGGATAATCCCTAAAGCACATTGGATGATTATTGACCAATCTGGTGTCTCATATTTTTCGTTCACATGAGCGAAGATTTTGAAGAAAAGGCCATCTTTTGCCATTGCGTATTCAAGCCTAGGTTGATACATAATACAGCTAGACAGCGAGCCAAGAATGACAATAATACCAGTTATAGCAACAAAAATACCTGCGATCTTACCAAACACGGGTATGTAAGTTAGGGCATCTGCCATTGGTGCAGTAGAAGCGACTAGCTCGTTGAATGGCATGATACCGGTCATAGCCAGGGCCAAACCTGTATAAAGTAGCATAACAATTATGCAAGACCATATGAGAGCTCTTGGCATGGTCTTTCCTGGGTCTTTTATTTCTCCAGTCATGTAAGTAACAGCAGCCATTCCGGTATAAGACCAACTGGTCGCAGATACACCGGCAAGTAATGCACCCCACCCAGAAGGAGTAGCCAATAGGGGAGGGTTCGTCAGGTTAGAGCTTTTTAAGTAGAACAAACCTGCACCAATTACAATAACAAAAGGTATGATTTTCGCTGCAGTTATTATAGTTTGAAATGCACCGCCACCTTCAACCGATCGAATGTGGAGTAGCATAAACAAAATTATAATGACGGTACCAATTAATCTTCCTGTTAGTGGAGAAATTGGCACTAAGAAGTTTATGTAGTTGGAAATAGCTAATGCCATTATTGATAGTGATACTGGATCGTTTGCCCAGAACGTTGCCCAACCGCTAAGAAAAGCCAACGGTCTACTGCCAGCATTCTTAATGTAAATGTAGTCGGCCCCATCGACAGGGTAAGCCGTTGAAAGCTCTGCATAGACGCACATCTGTGGGATAATAATTAATCCTCCCACAACGAACGCAAGGATGGTCATTAATGGCGAACCAGATGCTTGAGCTACAGCACCTACTGATGAGAATATTCCTGAACCAACTGTTGTGCCCACGGCAATAGCTAACGCAGCCCAAAAACCAAGCTTTCTTTTTAGTTCCTTACTTCCACTGCTATTCTCCATGCTCTCTCAGTCTCCTTTCTACCAAGCCCCGTTGTATTTAAGTGTTTCAGAGGCTGTTCTTGCTCCTAATTCCATGCACTTAGGCAGGGGTAGACCGCGTAAGATTCCGGATAAGAAGCCTGCGATGTAACTGTCACCGGCGCCCATGGTGTCTGCTACCTCTACAGGGATGATGCCAAACCGTGTAAATTCTGTTCCGTCAAAGGCAATGCTGCCATGCACATTTAACGTGGCAATTGCTACTTTTGGGCCCTTGCTTTGCGCGTGCTTGAGGTAATCTCTGATGAACTCATCTTCTTGCTCGTAGGCGAAAAAAGCATAATCCACATAAGGCAGCGTTTTTTCGACCAGTTCACTATCGAGTTTGTCTGCAAAATCAAAAGAAACCAAAGGCCCTTTCCCTTTAAAACGCCAAAGGTCTTTCTCAACTTTGCCCCAAAAAGCTGTATGGATTAAGTCCTGAGTAAGTAGGAATTCTATGTCGTCTTCAGTGAGCTGGAAATTTGCTAGTACACCCTCATAGTAGTCACCAAATACTCTGTCTCCATCGAGAATTTCAACCATGGTAATTGCTGTCTGGCCATGCGTCACCCTTACGTGGGTGGTGTCGACTTTTCTTTCCGTTAACTTATTTATAAGTAATGAACCATATTCATCGTCTCCAACTACGCCTACGTAAGATACCGGAATGCCTAAACGTGCTAAATAGACAGCGACATTTAGAGCATTCCCACCTGGGAAAGCCTGACCAGTCTTGAAATAAAAATCGATGCAATTGTCTCCAACTGTGGCGACGTGCATGTTCAGTGAACCTCCTTTCCATTTTTAGGTTTTGGGGGATGCTTGCTGACAATACACCCTCTACAGCGTGAATTATAGAGCCTGAGTTGACAATGAGCCAATGTGTGAATTAACGTACGTTTAATAACATTTAACCGATTTGCAGATCACATTACATGCCACGAAGCTGAATCAGTGTTTGAGCTCCTTATTCAACTATGCTGTTAACAACATATGTAGTTGTTCATAGTCAGAAAGTGCTCTATGCAGCCTTGTCTTATTGTTTTCTTGACTTTGTCTATTCGCTATGGAAGTAGAATAATTTCAACTTCGTTACACAGGAGGCGATGGGTTTGCTTAAAGACACGATTCGTGTTGGTATCATAGGCTGCGGCGGCATCGCGTTTGCCAAGCACATGCCTTTTTTGTCACAGATTAATGGCGTAGAAATCGTAGGGTTTTATAATCCGACGGAGGAAAAGGCAAGGCGGGCAAAAGAGGAGTACGGTTCAAAAGATGCAAAAATCTACCAAAGTTGGCAGGACATGCTGGAAGACCCCAGCATTGATGTGGTGCATGTGCTTACACCTAACAAGTTTCATGCAGAGATGACCATTGCCGCATTGGAATCTGGCAAGCATGTCATGTGCGAAAAGCCCATGGCAACTAACACGCAGGATGCTCAGAAGATGGTGGATGCAGCAAGGAAGAGTGGTAAGAAGCTCACTGTTGCATTTCAAAACCGGTTTAAGCCAGAAAACATGATGCTCAAGCGCATTGTGGAGCGAGGCGATTTAGGCTGGATCTACTTTGCAAAGGCTAGGGCACTGCGTCGCCGAGGTGTACCTACGTGGGGTAATTTCCTGAACAAGGACATGCAAGGTGGCGGAGCCTTAATAGACATTGGAAGTCATGCTCTGGATCTGACTTTGTGGCTCATGGATAATTACCAGGTGAAAGCTGTGCTTGGAACCGCCTACAATGTGCTGTCTAAGGAGGAAAACGCAGCGAACCCTTGGGGACCTTGGGACCCAAGTAAGTTTGAGGTGGAAGAATCTGCTTTTGGCTTTATTACCATGGCTGACGGTGCCACGGTAGTGGTGGAATCCAGCTGGGTTTTAAACACTCTTGATGAAGGCGAAGCACAAACGGTTCTTTGTGGCAGTAAAGCAGGTGCAGACAACCTTTGTGGCTTGCGTGTAAACGGGGAAGACATGGGCAGTCTTTATGTAAAAGAAGTGGAAACACAGCTTCACGGAGCTGCCTACTATGATTTGCAGGTGGTAGATCCGGGGAAGTTAGAAATGCAGTCTTGGATAGAAGTCATAAGGGAAGACAAAGAACCACTAGTAAAACCGGAGCAGGCTTTGGTGGTAACGCAGATCATTGATGCTATTTACCAATCTGCCGCTACTGGTAAGCCTGTTTTGTTCTAAATAGGTCCGTCGCAAAAAAAGAGAGGGAGCCTGCCCCCATGCCTCTTTGTGAGAGGCTCGCGAGGGCAGGTGAGAAGGGCTACTGTCTATTTCCAACGTGGAGGTGTGTCTGCACATTAATCATGGGAGCAAGAATACTCCCATTTTTTCTGTGTCAACCCATTGAGCTTGCAAAGAACTGCTTCTAAGGTTTCCTTTGTAAGATGTGATGCCAAGTGTCTTGGCGTAAGCTGGATCCACCAGGAATCGTCCGTCCTTAAGGGAGAACTTGGAATAATCCACCGATGCACCATTTAATGATGCGATTTTTGCTTTGTTCGATATGAAAAGCACTTTGGCATTGGGTTTTTGCTGGACCACTTTCAGATAAAGTTCTGCCATGCCTTGTGTAAGGCGGGGCCCTGCTCTAAATACCCAGTCATCATTAAAAGAAACAAGCTTACCTTGCTGCACGGCTTTTAAGTCAGACCAAGGTCTGCCATTGAAAGAGGCTGCTTCCCCACCCATGGATTTCTCAGGATACAGGATGTAATCTGGGTTGAGTTTGAGCAATGTTTCCTCGCCCAACGTGGGCCATGGTTGGGTGTAATTGCCTGTGACTGATACCAAGCCTACCTGATTGAGAACATCATTGATGAAGGTGTCTTTGCCCACGCTCATGGGCGGATCATGCCACAAAAGCAGCAGCACCCTAGGATGCTGGCCACCCAGTGACTTTAGCGCTACAGGCATGAGTCTAATTTGTTCTTCAAGTTTCTTGGCTTGAGCTTCCTTCTGGAAAATGAGCCCCATGCGATGAATTAGCGATGACACTTCACTCACTGACTGTGGATCAGCAATGAATACGTTCCAGTACTTCTCCATGATGTCGTAGGTTTCTTTCCTAAAGCTAATGGTGCCAATGATTAGATCAGGTTTCTTGGTCAGCAGCAGTTCAATGTTGGGTTGGGTGTAGTCGCCCATCACAGGTACATTCTTCACTTCTGGTGGGTAATCATCCACGGGGGTGCGACCAATTAAACTGCCTTGAGCTCCAATGGCATACATAATCTCCGTAACATTGGGAGCCAAAGAAATAACACGCTTGGGCACACTGGTGAATGTTAAAGTTTTGCCCACATCATCTGTTACTTTCACCGCTGCAGAAGCAGGTAATACAAGCATAGTAGCCATTAGCAGCAGTGCAACAACACGCAAAAACCGAGTCCTCATGAGATCACCTCCTTTGTCCTCGCAAAAGAGGCTCGGAAGTAACAGATCAGGCAGGTCTCCCGGCTTCCGGATCAACGCTCGGTCCTTGCCTTCCCAGCAGCCTTTTATTGGCGCCAGTGGCATTCTTACCTTGGACTTCGCTCCCCGGTCACGGTTGCGGGACAGCGCCGGATTCTCACCGGACTTCCCTTTTGGCCCGTGCCTCAAAAAGGCATGGTCACCTGACCCGGTACTTAGCTCCATTATAGAACATAAAATGCAACTGTTCAACAATTAAAGGGCTCATTTTTATTAAAGCTTTGTGTTTTTGTATTGTAACATGCCAGCTCAAATGAGAAATAGAGAAATACAAAGACTAAGTAACCGCTCTTGGCTTTTACTCTCTGAAAAGTGAGAACTGTGTTTCTCTCGAAAAGTGACTAGTAATACTAAAATTGTGGTATATTATAAACATTAAGAGGGTAGATTTGCCTTGTAGATTACTTTTACTTCTCTTTCAAAATACCTCTTTGCAACTTCCCAACACATTTTTCAGAAAGGGTGGTGAGGCATGGGGCGCAACCGTGTCAAGAATGCAGTCACGCCCAATAATGGGGAGGTGTTTGTATGGGTAACAGTGTGAAGAATGCAACATTAATAAGGGTTTTGAGGGGCTTAGTGGTCGTCGGATTGATTGTAACTGTTGTAGGTGTTGGTGTTTACTTCTACTTTTCAGATGTGGAAACCAGCCCTGGTAACAAAATCACGGCAGGAACGCTGGATCTTACTATCCAAGAGACAGCCGAAATAGAACCAATAGAACCCAATGATTGGGGTAGAATAGACAACCCGGACACCATTTGTACCACCCCTGATCCAACAACTGGTGAAATCACGTGCCATGTAGAGATTTCCCATGTCGCGCCAACTGACACTGGAACAATTGTATGGACACTTAAAAATGTAGGCAACCTGAAAGGCTATTTAACGGTAGACGCTGATGTTACCAGTGACAATGGCACTGATACTGAACCAGAACTTACTGCTGCTGAGGCATACGGATCTAATCCAGACCTAAGCTACATGGTGACAACTACACTTAGTGGAGGGAGCATCACTGAACCCCAAACTGCGAGCCTATCAGAGGTAGAGACAAAGTTTGATACACAGATTGACCGGCCTATGGATCCCGAAGGTGAGATTGTTTATACTCTCGTTTGGGAACTGCCTAATACTGGTTCAACTTTTGATAACCTTGCTCAGGGGGACACTTCAACAATCGATCTGACATTCTATCTTGAGCAAGTAGAGAACCAACACTGAACGCCGTAGTTGTTTTGTGCGCAGGAACAGAACCTTGTGGGAAAAGGCAAGGGTGGGAACTAAAAAGTTCCCACCCTTGAAAAACTCAGAAGTTAGGGGTGCGATGATGAGGAATGTTTTTGAGTGGTTATTAAATGTTTTACTTGTTGTCGTTGTTATTTGTGCTATTTTCGTGTTTGTGGCACCTCATTTTGGGTGGCGCGTAGACGCCGTGCTTTCAGGTAGCATGGAACCCACCTTAAAAGTTGGCAGTGTAGAGATAACGAAACCTTTTGATCCCAATAATATTCAAGTGGGAGACATAATCACGTTTCGCTCGCCACGTAATCCTCAATTGGTTGTCTCACACAGGGTGGTTGCCATAACAGATCAGGGCTTTATTACAAAAGGCGATGCAAACCGTGACAACGATCAGCTAGTGGTACCGCCCCAGAATGTTGTGGGAAAAGTTGTGCTTCATGTCCCCTATGTGGGCTATGTAATTTGGGCACTGCGAACACCTTTAGGTTTTATCTTGGCTTTAGTGGTACCTGCTACATGGTTAGTTATCTTGGAGATTATGAACATCCGCCGAGAGCTAGCTCAGCAACCCAGAAGAGGTAGCACTAACTTACCTAAGGAGAGGAATCAATTTTGAAAAGTAAAAGTAGAATATGTCTTTTTGCTGCACTTCTTGTTTTGGTGTTTCTCTTAACTTCCCCAAAAAGTGCTGTTGAGTCTTCTTTTAGCTACTACAATGATCATGAGTCCTCGATGGGCAACAAAGTAAGTGCATGGACGTCATCACTGTGGCAACAGACCACTAAAGAAGATTTTGAAGCTGGCGCGCTTAACCAGGTAGATGTAACAACTGCTTCGGGAGACGTAATACTAGAAACGACAACTTATGAGGAGCAACGTTTGGTTTCATATGACAACTCTTCGTCAAATAGTACCGCGGTTGAAAGTAGCGAGCAAGTCGCTTCTTCCTCAAGTGTTGAGACCATACTTTACGCATTGCAGGACGCTTTTTTAGACAGTACTTCACCTCAAGCCACTGATGGAGATAGCACGGTGTTATATGTGTATGGTAAAGGAAATAACATACAGAGGGGAATTATCATGTTTGATATACCAACTCTTGGGTCCGACGCTAAAATAACTTCTGCCACCTTGTATTTGAACAAACATCCTTTCGGAGAGGGCTCAAGTTTACTCGGTATGCATAGGGTAGTTAATGCTTGGACTGAGAGTAATGTTAGCTGGGTCAGCAGGGGAAATGAAGGCGATTGGGATACGGCAGGCGGTGATTTCTTGTTTGAACCCTCTTCGGTTCAGCAAGTATCAGCTTCACAGGGTCAAAGTTGGGTTGGATGGGATGTTACCAACGACTTGACATACTTTTTGCTTAACCCTGGCGAAAACTTTGGGTGGATCATTAAAGATGAGGAAGAGACAGCCACTGTCGGTGCAGAATGGGCTTTCTCAAGTAAGGAAAGCTTGGAGTCAGAGCGTCCAAGGCTGGTGGTTGTGTATGAAACCGCCAGTGAGGAAAACAAAACTACCCCTACAAATGAATTTCCTGCAGAAAGCACGAGTACTGTTGAGTTAACCTCGTTTACTGGGTATGTTACCCAAGGTACCATAACATCTACTGTTTTCGACACGGGGCGTAATGCAGCGCACTTTGATGCGGTTTTCTGGGATTCATATGTGCCTTCTGAAACGAGTATCACGTTTGCTGTGAGAGCTTCCGATGAGTTCTTCGAAATAGGAAGCTCTTCTCCTGCTTGGACAGATATTGGCTCTGATTCTGGCGTAAGCACCGGTATGTCCACAGGCAGGTATATGCAATGGACAGCTACGCTGACCACTAATGATACTTCTACCTCACCCGTGATAAGTGAGGTTCGCGTTTACTATCATTGATACCTGCTTTGTTTCTCAAAAAGTCACTACCCTTTTAACGAGTCTGCAAAGACCTGTGCAGAAATGCGCATGCGCTTATTTCCATTCATGAACAAAAAGTGAAATTAAACATATGCTCAAGCTGTGATGGTAATAGAGTTTCAGTGTTGTGTTCGTATACAAAGATGATTCAGCGCCCTAGGCTAACCTTTAAAAGGTTTAATGGCAAACAGCTTTTTTCACAAGAGTATTTTCAATCTTTAATGCAGTCTGAGAAACGACAAACTGGTCAAAAAGCAGTTTGCAGTAGCTTACTTCCCTTTTGCCTTGCATGAAAGATTTTGCCCTTTTAGTGGCATATGTTTTCTGTGCAGAGCCGTAAATAGTTTCGCAAAAAGCACTCATGGATTATGATATTAACGAGCTACGGACTGGGTAGTACTTGGGTGGTTAGAAGAAGCATATACAGTTACCTCAAAAAAGGAGGGCATAAACACGAAGAACGACAGTAAACAGGTTGTGAGAACATTGGGCCAACGATTGACCATAATGGCAATTTTGGGCCTTGTAGTCATAACAGTGTTGTTCGGTATTAATCAAATTATCCAAAGAGCCGCCAATATGCCCCCTGGTAGTGGGCAAGGTACAGGTTCAGGAGCCATTGCCCAAGATGTTTCTGTGTGGACTCAAACCAGCAAGTACGATTTTGACCTCGGCCTAATTTATCAAGTGGATACTTCGGCAAGTGCCGGAGATGTTGTGCTTGCTATAAAAATGCAGACCATACTGGACCACTTTAACGACCAGCGCTACATCAACTCGGAGGAAAGCCAGAACATAAGCGTAGAGGACGGTCAAGTGGAGCTTTTGCCTTTGAGAGCTGAGGGTATTTTGGTGTCCAAGAATTTATTGCCTCAACACGTAGTACGTGTGGAATCCTTTAGCTATGAAGCATCTATACCTTGGCGAGCCAGTGTAAAAGTACAGTTTTCCAAAGACGGTGTAAACTGGTACAGCTCGGCAGGAACGTTAGATGGTTGGGACAGTCTGTCTGAAGGTTCTCACGACATTGATTTATCCAATTTGGATTGGGTTGGCGTGTCAGAGTTTTACTACAAAATGGCTTTTGACGGTGGCGGGCTGCTGGGTTTTATGAGGCCCGCAGTGAAAGAGGCAGAGTTTACGTACGCTGCGTACCACGCTTCGGGCAGCATTGCCTCAATGGTCTTTGACAGCGGAGTTGAGAATGCACAGTGGGATTCTATTTACTGGGATGCCACGCTGCCGATGAATGCCACTATTACTTTTGAAGTGAGAGCGTCAGATACGTTTTTTACACGAGACAGCGCTACACCGGGTTGGACTTCAGTAGAAGCTGAAGCTGTTTCAAATAACTCATACCGTGCGTCAGTTGATTTGCCTTCAGGTAGGTACCAACAATGGCGTGCTACGCTCAGCACTTCTGATACTTCTACCACACCCATGCTCCATGAAGTCAGGGTTTATTACTACTAACTGACAAAGTTAGGCTGTTTTTCTGCGAAGATTTCTATTTACCCGCCGACTTTTACAGTAAAACCACTGTTTTCAAACAAGGCTTTTATGTGCTCAACGTGGTCTGCATCAGGTGATTCATGGGTGGGCATTCTGTAGGGTTTCCCCAAACGCACATACTTTTCTCCAACGTCGTGGAAGGGTAGCAGATCCACACGCCTTACCCTACCTATGTCACTTTTCAAGAAGGAAATCAAACCTTCAATATTTTGATGAGTATCTGTGATGCCCGGTATGAGTGGTATTCTGATAATTACATCAATTGCCCTTCCAATGCTTGCAAGAGCTTTTAAGTTTTCCTTTATGAGTTCATTTGGCACACCAGTAAAATACGCATGCTGCTGTGAATCTGCCAATTTCTGGTCATACAAGAAAACGTCTATTAAAGGTGCTAATTGAGAAAAAATGTCCTTGGGCACAAAACCAGAGGTTTCCACGGCTGTGTGAATGCCTAGTTCCTTGCATGCCTTTAGAGCATGCTGCAAGAAATGAGCTTGCATGAAGGGTTCACCACCGGTGAAGGTCACTCCTCCACCTGATTGATCGTAATACAGCCGGTCTTTTTCTAGCTCCTGCATAAGCTCTTTTACGCTCAACGTGAAACCCACCATTTGCCAAGCAGTGGTTGGGCAGTAGTGTGCACACACGCCACAACGTGTGCACTGTGTTCTGTCAATCACTACGCCGCCTTGGGTAAGCTCTAAAGCATGCTGTGGGCATACTTCTTGGCAGGTGCCGCATCTCATGCACCTGAACTCAAAATGCATCAGCTCAGGAATAGGGCTTATGCCTTCAGGGTTTTGACACCACCAGCAGCTTAGTGGACAGCCTTTTAGAAACACCAGCGTTCTTATGCCAGGTCCGTCGTGCACAGCGAAGCGCTGCACATCAAAGACTGTGCCTTGAGCGTTCCAATCTACTACAGATTCCTTCAAGGACAAAGTTCTTACACCGTCTCGTGCTCTGTTCGAGCTATGATTTCCTCTTGCAAACCCTTGGGCAGGTTTACAAAGTAATCACTGTAGCCGGCAACACGTACCATGAGATCTTGGAAGTCTGCTGGTCTTTTCTGAGCTTCGCGGAGCAGCTCTGCGCTAACCACGTTGAACTGCACGTGGTGTCCGCCCATGTTGAAGAAGCTTCTTATCAGTTGTCCCAGCTTCTTAAGGGTTTCTGGGTCTTCAACTATGTCAGGTGTGAGTTTCTGGTTAAGCAGTGCTCCGCCCGTTTTGTCCCAGTCACACTTGCTCACCGACCTAAACACAGCAGCTATGCCTTTTCTGTCACTACCTTGCACCGGCGATACACCTTCGGATACGGGCATACCAGCTTTCCTTCCATCAGGGCTGGCTCCCATAACTCTGCCAAAATACACGTGCACTGTGGTGGGCAGCCAATAAGCTCTGCGAGATGCTCTTCTTACAGGCGTGTGCGGGTAGCTCTCAATGAGCTCCACTGTTTTATCCACCAAGGCTTTAGCTATGTGGTCGGCAAAATCGTTGTCTTCGCCAAACTTGGGCGTCCGTGTAAGTATGACTTGCCGCATCATTTCATAGGGCCCTTCGAAGTTGCTGCTTAGTGCTTTTAGGAGCTCTTCCATGCTGAATGTGTGGTTTTCAAACACGTGGTATTTTATGGAACTCAGACTCAAAGTTACAGTGCCCAAACCAACAAGTTGTACATACTGCGTATTGTAACGGGCTCCGCCGCTGTTGTAATCCTTTGCACGCTTTACGCAATCTTCAATCCACAACGACATGAATGGTACAGGCAGCTCAGTGGCGTAAAGTTCCTCAATAATGTCGTTGCCCTTCATCTTTATGTCCATGAAGTACTTTATCTGCTTTAAGTAGGCGTCCCAAAGTTCTTCATAACTTTGGAAGGTGCTAGGATGTCCTGTCTCCAAACCTATCTTTTTGCCCGTTATTGGGTCCACACCATTGTTAAGGGTGATTTCCAGTATCTTTGGCAGGTTAAAATACCCTGTCAGTATGTAGGATTCTTTGCCAAAGGAACCTGTCTCCACACAGCCGCTTACCCCTGCAGTCCTTGCATCTTTCAAGGTTTTCCCTTGCCTAAGCATTTTTACAATGATGCCATCAGCGTTGAACAGGGGTGGTTCACCAAAACCTGGGCCAATAACCTCTAGTGCTTTCCTGAGCAGTCTATCAGGTGTTTTATTGCTTATAAGAACTGCCGTGTTTGGCTGCAGTGTGCGCATTTCATCAAGTACTTCCAGCAGCAGGTAAGAAACATCGCTGGTGCCGTCCGAGCCGTCCACCTTTAAGCCACCAATGTTTATTTTTGTAAAATCGTTGTAGGTAAAACTTTCTTCAGCCGTGACGCCCACCTTAGGTACTGCTGGTTGGTTGTTGAACTTCACCCAAAAAGCTTCAAGTAGTTCCTTTGCTTTTTCCCGAGTTAACGTTCCTTCACTGATTTCTTTCTCATAAAAGGGCCTTAAGTGCTGATCCAGCCGCCCCGGGTTGAAAGAATCCCACGGATTGGTTTCATAAGTTATGCCCACGTGTATGAACCAGTAATGCTGAAGTGCCTCCCAGAAGGTTTCTGGCGCATGAGCAGGTACTTTGCGGCAAATGGAAGCCATATGTAAAAGCTCTGCTTTCCTATCCACATTCGTTTCTTCTTGTGCTAGTTGTTCCAATTTCTCTGCATAACGCTGAGCATAGATAAGCAGCGCATCAGCTGCAATGTCCATGGCTTTAAGCTCTTCCAGTTTTTCTTCATATGCGGAATCGCTCTTGTCAAGCTGTGCCATGCGTTGTTTTATTTCTTCCTTTATGTCCAGAATGCCCTTTTGGAAGATACGCTCGCCACCAGCAGTGTGACCCGGTGCGCGCTGTTCCATAAACTCTGTCCAAATACCCGCTTCGTAGCACTGTAGCCACTCCTCGGGCATACGTTGGAACAGTTTTTCCCTGATGGTTTTACCTTGCCAAAAAGGCAGTATGGTGCTTTCATAAAGCTGTTTGTCTTCAGCAGTGTTGTGGTAGGGCATATTTTCTCGGGTATCTAGTATGTCCAAATCTTCCAGTGAATGAGCACATATCTCTGGGTAAGTGGGCACCTCTTTGGGGCCTGTTCCTCTTAAGCCCACAATGAGTTGACCCTCTTCCACGGGCAAACTGCAGTGCTCCAGCAAGTACTTAAATGCCATGGCTCGCTGCACTGGTATGCTCAGGTTGTCTGCCACTCCGCTCTGGTAAAACTCTGTGACTAATTGTGCTCGCTCCGTGGAAATCTTTACTTGGGCATTTACACTTTCTTCCCTGAGCCGAGCTATGCGCTCATTTATGGGCCTAACAGCTTCTCTGCGCTTCTGGATTTCCTGTTCTATGGTCAATGTGGTCTTGTCGGCATTAGCTTGATTATTAGAATCCGTCAAATTTATTCACCTCCAAGGACTCAAAAAGTCCTCTTTAGAAAATTATACTTTAGCGGGCGTACCAATCGTGGTTTTTGTGCACTATACAAACTTAAAGCTTGTTTTGGTAAAAAACATGAAAAATATCTACATATTTCCACAAAACATGATAAAATATGTAAAATTTAGACCGTTTTACATAATTTGTAATTTGCTAAGGGGTGGACATGTACAACGTTAACTGGGATTTGGAAACTAACGGAATCGTACTAACTTCCGAAAGCAAAAACACACTAATTGTAAGTCCTCGTCCGGTCTTCTTTGAGGAATTGGAGCTACTTGGCTTCAATGAATTCTGGAAATATCCGCATACCAAAGAACCACTTTTGTGGCGTACTGGTCGAAGATACTACTACAAAGGTACCATGGTAGCTGAGGCAAAAGGTGGCGGTATTTACGAGAGGCCCCGCATAGAACTTACGGATGCAGGAAAAGGACTTGGTCTTGAGCCGGTAAAACTTCAAGCTATGCTCGAAAAGAACAAAGAGCAGTTGGAAGTTTTGGAGAATGAAGCCATTGACTTCGTGAACCACATATATAAAAGTTATAAAGGAAAGGTCAGCGCTTTCGTGGTTTCCTTTAGTGCTGGTAAGGATTCGCAAGTCATATTGGACATTGTTTCCAAAGTTATTCCACCAGAGGATTATATTGTGATTTTTACGGACACTACCATGGAAATACCCCCCACTTACGAAGCTTTCGAAGAAACAAAGAGGAAATACAGGGAAACGTACCCTGAACTAAAGTTCTACACGGCACGGAACTGGAAACCGGCGGAGGCAACTTGGAAGGAATTCGGTCCACCTAGTCGACTCTTGAGGTGGTGCTGTTCAGTACATAAGAGTGCGCCCATGATAAGGTTAGTTCGTGAAATAGTTGGCAGAAACGATGGTGTGCGGATTGTGGTTTTTGATGGTGTTAGGGAAGAAGAAAGCACACGAAGAAAAGGTTATTCCAGGCTTGCTGAGAACGTGAAGCACTTTACACAAATAAATGCTGAGGTAATTAAGCGCTGGACGACAACAGAAGTTTACACGTACATACTTGCTAGAGAACTTCCTTTGAACACAGCATATCGCCTCGGGTTAGACAGAGTTGGTTGCAGTGTTTGTCCGTTTGCCTCGCAATGGACAGAGTACATGATAGGAAGGGGCTACTTAGAAACTGTAAAGAGCTTAATCAACCAAGTAGAGAAAACAGTAGAATCCCTCGGCATAGAAGATAAGGCCGAAGTAAGAAAGTACATCTCCGAGGGTAACTGGAAAAAACGCGGTGGCGGTGAGGGCGTCGACACGGGGAAAACACGCTTGGATATCATCCAGAAAGAAGAAGGTCAACGATTTGTTCTAAATGATCCCGGCGACAGATTTGAAGAATGGATAAAAGTACTTGGTCCTGTGAGGGTTGCGAGTGACAATGGGAAGTTGGAAGGAGATCTTCTGGTATCCAATAGAACGCTGCATTTTTCTGTCGATAAAAACACTGCTGGACGTGCCATAGTTGACATTGATGGAATAAAAGGCGACAACCTACTTCTTGGAAGACTTAACAAAGTTGCCTATAAATCGACTTACTGTGCGCACTGCGGAGTATGTGAAGTTGAATGCCCTACGGGTGCATTATCTGTTATCCCATCGGTTTTGGTGAACACGAGCAGATGCATTCATTGTTACAGCTGTTTGGATTTTGTTGAAAAGGGTTGCCTTAGAGCAAAATCTGTGGCAACTTTGGTAAGTCAAAAGGAGGGAGGCAATACCATGTCGACGCTGTCTGGTTTTGGAAACTATTTGACTTTTGGGTTTAGAAGCGAATGGTTAAAGGATTTCATGATGAAGGGAAACAATTGGTTTTCAGACAACATTCTTGGCCCTAAACAAGTTGAAGCCATGCTTTATTGGTTACGTGATGCAGAGCTTATCGATAGTAAGAGGAAAACAGTAACACCCTTTTATGAGCACCTAAAGGGCATATTTGAAAAGGACGAGCTGCTGGCTTTTGAACTAGTGTGGGTTAATCTGTTTTACAATTCTGCTCCAGTGTTTTGGTACCTGAGCAGAGTCCCATGGGGTAAAGCTTACTCTTCAAACGAGCTCAAGCAAATGGTGGAAAACGAGGGGCTTACCATAACCAAAAGAACAATATCAAACGGTATCGATGGGTTGTTTAACACTTTCGAAGCTAATCAATATCTGCAAAAGCTCGGTGTTGTTTCTGTGGTGAGACATGACCGAGAACGAGTGGCTTTAAAAATGGGTACGAACGATGTGCATCCAGCAGCAGTCCTTTATTCGCTTTACCGCTATGCAATACGCAAAGGGTATTACAACCTTACGGTAAAGGAGCTTTATAACGAATCCAACAGTGCTTATGGTGGGCCCTACGTCATTTTTGGCGTAGAAAGGCAAAGCTTAGAGCGGCTGCTTCGTGGGATGCAAGAACACTACAAAGGACTTGTCAGCGTGGATTTGGTAGCGGACTTGGACAACATTCACTTGGACCCTTCGGTCAAGGACTACAAGGAGCTGCTATCTGAAAATGTGGACATTTGACTCCGATGACGAATTGGTTGATGCTATAAGGGAAAGGTACTCTAATTTTGGTCTTCGAGAAGAATGGATGACATCATTCTTGAGTCTTGGAGAAGACTATCTTCGTAATAACACATTAGGGCCCAGGCAAAAGACAGCCTTAAATGAATACTTGAGGGATGCTGGTTTCATAGAAAGAAACAGAAAAAGCACGGAGTTATGTGATGTTGTCAGGTTTGGTTATTCTTTAGGTTCACTTTCTGTGCTGAGCGTGTGGGCGATTATCTGGACAAATCTTTGTCATAACTCGGGAATCTTTCTATGGTGGGCAAACCAACCACCCGGTAATTATACGAGAGAGAGCATGCTTCAGGAGTTGCGACAAACTGATAAGCGAGAGAGAACTTTGACAAACATTACTAATTCCCTTATAAGTACCCTTCAGTCCACACCAATTGGGAAGGATTTGCGCCAAGGAGAGGTCATTAAATCGGGCCGAGGCAGAATTGTTCAGAAAATTGGACATCCAAAGCTCAACTTAGTGGAAGTTATCTATGCTTTCTACATGTTTGCTAGGAAACATGAAATGTTCTCCATATCCATTGAAGATATGGAACCATATGTTGAGTCACCGCAAAAGATTTTTTGCATAACATCGGCAGAGTTGGCAGATGTTTTGGGGAGTAGCAAAAGCGAAAAGCTCTTCAAGGTTACCTGGACCAATGACAAAGTTTACTTGGATTTGGATGAAGGGCTTAATGAGGTTGACGTGCTAAAAATGTGTATTTCCACAGGGGGTGGGTAACAGTGAGATACTCAGAGATTTTGGGGCTTTACGAAAACTTCAAGCCGGCTTATGACCTAACTGATGAAATCAAGAATGGCTGGAAACAGTTCATTCCAGTGGATTCTTTTATTGACCTACTAAGTAGTTTTTTGGAGGCTTTAGAATCGTCGGATCCAAGAACAAAGAGATCCATTTGGCTTCAAGGTAAGTATGGTGTTGGAAAGAGTCACGCTACAAGCGTTGTAAAACACCTGCTGTGGGACCCGTGGGAGGACATAGAAGACTTTGTTGACCAACTGGGCAATGTTAAGCCTCAGCTACAGAAAAAATTGGAGAACTTCCGTCATAGGAACCGTGTATTTCCAGTTGTCCTTAAAGGTAGTGGTTCTATCAATGATGGCCTCTCATTCAAGTGGGCAATACAAAATGCTGTGAAAAAAGCATTGAACCAAGAAGGATTAGACATCACACCGTTAACAGAGTTTGAGCAATCCAAGAGGCACGTTCTTGAGCAGGAAAAATACGGGTATGATTGGGACGTATTCCTAAAGGAGAAACCGCAGTTGCGGGCCGTGGTGGGTAACAGAGATGGACTCATAACAGCACTTGAACATGGTAACGTAGAGGTGCTAAAGGCTTTCCGTAAGGCTCTTGGCGATGTTCTGTTGTCTACTGCGGATATCGAAACATGGCTTGAAGAAGTTGTAAAGGAATTAAAAGCGAAGGATGTTGCAACTTCTATGGCTATTTATTGGGACGAATTTACGTCCGTATTGGACATACAGAGAAGGGCTCCTGAAATACTCACACTACTGCAAAACATCGCCGAGAAGACATTCTCATCAGACATATATTTGTTCGTGGTCAGTCATAGGGATCCTGAACAAATTGCTTATACCGAAGACGAGAAAAAGGTTCTCGACAGATTCATTAGCAAAACCTACAGAATGGAAGAAATTACAACTTACGATATCATTGCCCATGCCATCAAGAAAAAAGATCCGGAGCAGTGGAAAATACTAAGGGATCAGTGTTTACGGAACACATCAATAACTAATCTCATACTAAGGCTAACCAGTACTGATGGGGCCGATATAAAGAGAATAGTGAGCGATGTATTTCCCATTCATCCTTACACGGCTTTCTTGGCAGCCAAACTGGCTGACCATGTAGGTTCCGCGGAAAGAACCATATTCAGCTTTTTGTACGATGAGGAAAAGGGATTCAATGGTTTCATGAAGGAATACCCTAAGGAGTTCCATGGAGGTACAGAATACTTTCTCACTGCACCCACGCTATGGGATTTCTTTGTAGAGGAATTTGAGAACTCAGAATCAGAAAAAATGCGCTCCATTCTACAAAAGTTCACTCAGTACAAAGATGATCTTGACAATAGGGGCTCCGCCTATGGCGCCGTATTTCGGGTTATTCTCCTGCTAAATGTTTTGTACACGTTTGTGGGTGGGAGCTCCGCCATGGCTGGAGTTAACCTGCTCTTGCCCTCTGAAGAAAACATAAGAGGTGCTTTTGCAGGGACGACCTTAGAAGAGGCAGTTGCGGATGTATTAGGTTATCTTGTGGACAGAGAAATATTTGATTTGACTGCTGATGGGCTTTACGAGGTGGCTGTTAGTAATTTGCCTGAGGATGAGGTAAAGAGAAAAAAAGTAGAATTTGGTAAGAAATACGAGGACGTTTCAAAACTCATTAAAGAATACGACGATCTTTACAATAACTTGCTCTCTGGCTTACGCAAGAACGTGCTCAGGGAGTTGGATATCGGAATTTTCGGGGCTAATTCCAGAAACTATGAAGTGAAAAAAGTACTCCGCGAGGATTTTAAAAAGCCATATGCTCTGAAAGTTGCCATTTTTGTTGGGAGATCTGAAGACGAGCTTAGGAACATAGAGAGCGTCATTGACGAAATTATGAAGAGTCCGCAAGAATCTAATCCGCATAGCGTGGTTTTTGTGGTAGCTCGGAATACCCTGGGCGAAAAGGAGTTTGACAAGTTCATAACCTACAAGGCGAAATCGGCCGTGGCAAGGGAACATGGGTACGAATCAGCTATTGAAAATGAGAAGTGGGCACGCAAGTTCGCAGAAAACTTTGCTAATTCCATAGAAAAAGGTACGGCTATGGTTTTCAGTAAACAGGGCAAGCAGAACGTGAGCTTTAGTTCTCTGCCCACAGTTCTAAACAACCACAGTAAAGATATCTTTGAATTTGGTTTGGAAAACATAGAAGACCTTACACAGAATAAGAACATTTGGGAGAAGAAAAGGGCAGAAAAATTGGCTCAGATTTTCTGTGCTGCTCAAAGCTATGAGGATCTAGTGCAAAGAACAAGAAACAATGCCAGGTACAAGATGATCATGGCCATGTTCAGGACAAATGGCGAATACATTGTAGATAACAAGCTGTTTTTGAAAAAGGACTTGACGGATGGTGAGCACCCACTAGTAAAAATATGCAAAGAAGTAGAACGAGCATTAGAGAATAACAGAGGATCCACTTTCAGTTTGCGAGCTGTCCTGGGTTTCTTGGCTTATGAACCGTACGGGCTTTATGCGAACGAGGTAAACACCGCTGCTCTTGCTTTTGCCTTGCGTCCTTACATAAACATAATATTCCAGGCAAACAGCGGAATAAAAATAACGCCCGACCAAATGGGTAGCAAGGTGGTAAAACTTCTAGATTCTTTCGATAACGGTGGGGTTGCTTCAGATGAGCTTCGTGTCAGACTTGGCTCCGAAGAAGAGAGCTCTTTAGTAAGTTTGCTTACCAAGCTTTTTGGTTTACAAGAGAATGAAAACTTGACCAATGTGAGATGGGGTGTAAGAAAGTGGTTTACTGAAAAAGCAAGAGTGCCAGTGTGGGTTCTAAAGTATGTGGATGAGCTCAAAGGCCTGGATAACGTTAAAGAGAATACTACCAATTTCATCGTAACGGTGATTGATAAGCTGGTAAGCTCGCCTGACAGTGAATTGAACCAAGAATCGATTTCAAGTTTTTATAAATTGCTGCAAAGGTTTGAGCCATTTCTCACACGAGCTTTGGACATAGAAAAGCTTAATAGAGCATTTGAAGAATGGCTTCAACAGCAAGACGACGTTGCGACTGTGTTGCCCGATGACATTCCATCTGTTAAAGAGTATTTGACTCGCAATATGCAGGAACAAGTAGCACTTTGGAAAGAAGACAAGTTGAGGTTACAGCTACAAAAATGGGGCCAGGAGAAAGAAGCTTCAGAAACAGAAAAGCAACTGGCGAAAATAATAGGCAAGATTTTCAGGCTTGAGGAAGACTTGCCGGAGGTGGGTACGACTGTAAAAGCGGTCCGCCAAAAAATAAACAACGAAGTAGGTTATCCTATCTGGCTCTTTAAGTATTTTTACAATGATGAAGACTTCAGTGATGCAGTTATGGCACTCAACACTTTGGTAGTTAGTAGTGAAGGTTCTGGCGCCATGTTTGATTACGGTAAATACGTTAACTTGCTTAGGGGCAAGGAAGACGTACTGGCAAGCAATTTTGGTTCCGTTGTGGGTTCGAAGGCACTCAGTATTTGGGCACAGCGATGCAATTGTGATACCACTGCTAATGTTGGCCAAGACTTAGTGCGGCTGGCTGGAGGCGAAGTTTGGAAAATAACAGAAGACCAGTTACGTGAAGTTATTACTATTAAGGACTTCCTCCTTACTGCGGCGCGTTTATTCGGACTCGAATCGGTTAGCAACATGACTGATTTGAGTTCTGGAATACAGGAATGGTTGGACAGAGTTGGTTACCCATACTGGTTTTTTGAAAAGATCGCACAAGATTCTAATTTAAGAAGTTTACTGTCTGACATTGCCGATGTTGTTAGGAGTGCAGGTTCAAAGCAAGACGCTGAGCACTTAGGGAATTTAGCCAAACGAATAAAAGCTTCTGAGCCCCAGCTGAAAGAGCTTTTAACCCCAGAAAGCGCTAGCTTGTACATGAAGATTATGTTGGAGGAAAGCTTTAGCCTGTATGACTTGGACGATGCTACAGTGAGGCAGTTGTTACGAGAAGTAAGGCAAGTACTGAAAGATACTGATTTTTACTGGAATGAAGAGAAGTTTAATGAACAACTGAAACGACGAATTGACGTTTTGAAAGGTGAACAAAAGAAGCACAAACTAAGAGAAACCATAGAGAGCGGCTCTCACGATCTTAAAGAGATAATGTTACGCCTGGTTGAGGAATATCCTGAGGTTTGTGAGTGGCTAGTGCGTGAACTTGGGTTAGGTGAATAACATGAATGTGACTGGCTTTGATGAACTTGCTGCTTTGGTTAACCAGGATAAGGCGTCAAATATTCCTTCTGCAACGCGTTACCCTGTTCGCTTCATCTTTGTGAAAGATGTGTGGACCGTAAAGAACATTGTGGAAATGTTGAAACAAAGGTCGGCCATGGTAGTTGATGTGTCCAATGTTTTTCCGCTGAATTTCAGCTCAGACGGTTTTCCTACAGCTAGTACTCTTTTACAGGAGATAAGCACACAAGACGGAGACTTAGTCGTTGTCTCTGCAGGGAACTTGATTCGTTTTTGGTCAGATGATGAGTTTGGCCTCCTTGTGAGCAGTCTCATGGAGTTTGAGAATTCGCTTAGAACACCTAACCGCCGTATATACGTAATCCTGGAGGGTTTGGCTGAGCGTTTTGATGCGGTGTTTTGGGACAAACGTAGAAGGCATATTGGTATTGATCCCAGATGGGTACTGGACAGCCCAAGAAGTACGGTTCGTGTTAACATGCTGCGTTTTGACTACCAAATCAACGGAAGAAATGTTTTGCCCGATGTCAAGTCGCTAGCTGGACTTTGGCAAGGACCCAAGCAGGACGAGTTCATATGTTGCTCTCAAACTTTGCGCACGAAAACCTGTTATTGCTCAGACGACGTTGTGTCCTTTATTGATTTAGATACGCCGCCTGAATTCTTACAAAAGGTAATGCACATCGATGTTAGCTGTATTCCGTACGAAAAAGGTGAAGATGGCTTTTGGACCGAGCTAATTAATGAGTTTAGAAATACTAAATTACATTCAGTGAGAACGCTGCTGGAGAAAAAATACAACCTCAACAATGCAGAAGAAGCTAATTGGACAGATATTTTTGTTAGTAAATCGAAAAATGATTATGAAAGATGGGTCATTAAGAACTTCGTTGTGCGTTGTACTGATGACGATGCGTTAGAGTTTGTTAGATTAACATTTGGAGCCATGCGTGGTATGTCGGTTGAGGAGTTTGTTGAACAGTGTTGGATGAGTCCTTTTCAAGAAACGCTTTCAAAAGAGTTGTTGGCTCAGCGCTTCGTTGTTCTTCGCGACATCCATACACTCTTAGGCAAACGGGTTCCGATTCAAATAGAACGTGAGCTGGAAGAGAAGCTAAGCACGGGTGATCCATCGACTTTAGCGCCCTTGGTAACCGGAATTACCTTTGCTGAGAGGAAATGGCTAGTTAGAAACTGGGAGTTAGTGAAGGACTTAAAAGATAAGTATTCTGCTCTTCACTACTACCTTTCAGATGTGAACGTGGTTAGCGATTCGCCATTTGCCGATAAACTACTTGCCTACATAAATGAATACAAGCGCTGCAAGTTAAGAAATACAATTACTGACGAATTAGAATCCTTGCTGGAAGACTTAAACAAGGATGAATCTTCTTTTTACGATTGGTATTACTCTTTACCTACGGCCGCAAAGTTAATTGGTGGTGATATTTGCGGCTCACTCCATTGGGTAGATGGTTTGGGCATGGAGTTTGCATCATTGGTGTGCAAAAAATTGGAGGAAATGGGATACGAAGCGGAAGTTCATCTTGCCAGAGCGAACTTGCCAAGCACCACAGGTTCTAATATGTTTCAAGGTATTGAAAGAATTGATGCACTGGACAGCTACATTCATGGCAAAACCACATACCAATACCCGGATGATTTAGTTAAGGAGCTGGAGTTGGTCGCAGACGAAATCCTCCCGCCTTTGGCTTCTTTGAAGAAGGACTTTTGCCTGGTTTCTGATCATGGGTTTACGGTTTTTGCATGCAATAAGTTTCAAAAAGTACATAAGTTTAAGTTCGAGAAGGTTCGCGACGAAGGGCGTTACGCTGAGCTTGACCCGGGACAGAAGGTGCCACACGATGAGGATGTTGTTGTTTACGAGGACCCAGAAAGTGAGAGAAAATTCGTACTTGCGTTAAGGCACATATCCGTTTCGCAAACGCCAAAAAGAGAGTCCCATGGTGGGGCAACACCTGAAGAAGTTTTGGTTCCGGTCATTTTCGCCAGAGTGGCTAAGAAAGTAGAATACGAAGTAGAGTTGGAGACACCTAGCATATCTGTGCGAAACCGTGTACTTCGTTTTCGGTTAAAACCCGAACCCAAAGCTGTTCCGGAGGTAGTCATTGGGTCTAACAGGTATGAAGCAACACGAACAAAGGATTGGTTCGAAGTTAGCCTGAAAAACCTCCGATCAGGTGATTATGTGGCTAAAATCACAGTACCCGGATTTGAACATGAAGTACAATTCAAAGTTAAGGGTGGGATTGAAGAAAGGGGCTTATGATGAGCGAGGACTTAGACAGGAAGATAAGGGACGTTTTCCCGGATGAATCCGTTTACAAAATGCCACAAAATTATGGCGTCTTTAGTGGTAGAAACATACCATCCTTCATAAAAGATTGGCTCATAAAAAAGTTCACTGATGAAGACGGCACACTGGATAAGCAAGGTCTGCTTAGTTACCTTGACAGGTTTCTCCCAGATAAGAAGCAAGCACAGATTATCAAGAAACAGCTTGTTCAGACTCAAGAACCATATACGGTGTTGGCGCGCGTACAGACACAAGCAGACATTAAGAAGGGCATCATACGCTTTTCCATACCAGATTTCGGCATAGGTCCAGGGGAAGGCATAATACCTCGATCTCTTATAGAAGCTCATCCGGAGCTAATGGCAGATGAAATATGGGGCATATTTACGTTGGTTTACGAGCCTGAGGATGAGCACACACCAGGACATATCTCGGTTATGGATTTTAAACCTTTCAAACCTTATGAAGTGGACTTGGATTACTTTAAGGAAGGGCGTAAGGAGTTCACCTTGGAGGAGTGGATTGATGTTCTCATAAGAGCCATGGAATACATGCCTACAGGTTTCGAGAGTGCCCAGCAAAAACTGCTATTCCTTAGCAGATTGCTCGTCTTCGTTGAGCCAAGGCTGAACATGATTGAACTTGCTCCAAAAGGTACGGGGAAGTCATACATTTTCAACAACTTAACAAAATACGGTTGGTGCATAAGTGGAGGCACAGTGACCAGAGCAAAGATGTTTTACGATATCTCACGTCGGTCTTTTGGCTACATTACCAGGTACGATTTTGTTGCTCTGGATGAAATAGAAACTTTAAAATTCGCGGAGGAAGAAGAACTTAAAGGTGCGCTCAAGAACTATCTGGAGCTTGGGAAGTTTACCATTGCAGATGTTACCAAGACCTCTGAGGCCGGTTTCATGCTTCTTGGCAATATTCCTTTAACTAGTGAACATAAGCCCATAAACGATATTTACTTTAGTCATTTGCCTGACTTCTTCCGCGATTCTGCTTTACTTGACAGATTTCATGGTTTCATCGAGGGGTGGCATTTACCCCGCATAAATGAGGATATGAAAGTTAGCGGGTACACACTAAATGTGGAGTTTTTCTCCGAGATACTACACAAAGTAAGAGAGCGTAGCGAATATGCGGCCATAGTTGATGAGCTGCTAGATATACCACCTAAAGCAGATACCAGAGATGTAACCGCGGTAAAAAGATTGTGTACGGCCTATCTGAAGATCCTTTTTCCGCACATTACTGATAGTTCCCAAATAACTAAAGAGGAGTTCGAGACGTATTGTCTGAAGCCTGCTTTGGAGAAGCGTGCCATTGTCAAGAGGCAAATCCATCTTATGGATCCTGAATTCAAAGCTGCTATTCCCGACATCGTGGTGAAGCAAGACCATGTTAGCACATGAAGGCAAACGAGTACAGGCTCGACCTGAAATGAAGTGAGCGAGGATGTTTGATGGAGAGGGTGACCCTGATTATAAGGGCAGCCTTGAAGAGCTAGAGCAAAATCTTCTCTTGCAGCAATTGGATGAGATAGTCGAAGCTTTTGAGTCGAAAGAAGGCGTAAGAGAAGGCGGTAACAATGAAAAGCGGACAACATGGAATTCCCAATCATTCCATAAAACCAACCGTGTTGATGGCGCGCGGACAAGGCAGAAAAGTCGGTTGGGTTCTTCTAATGTACAAATCCAAAAGACTTCACAAAAACATGAAGGGGCTTATGGAAGTGAAACTTACAAGATAGGGCGACGGAACAGTCGCAACGAAGAATTCGCAGAAAATGAGTGGGATTACCTAATGAATCCTCGATGGTATTTTGGTGACAAAAAACCTAGAAAATGGGGCGATGACAAAATCCTCAGAGCACGGCTTCTGTTAAGTGACTACAGGAATGGGGTAGTGAGTGACTACATTCCACTTGAAGCTGAGTATGAGCTTTGCGACATACTTAATGAACTCTATGAGGATGAAGATCCAGAGGAAAATTGGTAAATTTGTTTTTTTCTCACAGGAGGTAACAGCTTAATGGCAACCTTTGAGGAATTCATGGATTTAGACATAAGGGTGGGAAGAGTGATAAACGCAGAGGATTTTCCTAAGGCGAGAAAGCCTGCTTACAAGCTCACCATTGATTTTGGTCCTTTGGGTGTGAAAAGGTCCAGCGCACAGATTACGGAACTTTACAAGAAGGAAGACTTGGTGGGCAAGGAGGTTGTCGCCGTAATGAATTTTCCGCCGAAGCAGGTTGCTGACTTTGTTTCTGAGGTACTAGTGCTTGGCGTATACACAGAAAACGGTGTAGTGTTACTTCAGCCAGATAGAGAAGTACCTCTGGGTTGTAAGATCGGTTAACTAAACAGCCCAATGGTAAACTATGCAGTGGAGGGTATAGCATAGAGATGCATTAGTGACTGAGTAACGCCTAAAGAATCTTCCGTGGTTCAGCCCTGGCGATGGTTTCTTGGTATTCGCTTTTGGGCGAAGAAAAGTAAGAAGGAGGCGTTTTCAGTCATGGAAGCTGTGCACGGGTTCAAATTCTTATGGAACAAAATCCCCAAAGAATATAAGGTTTATTACATTTCATATGGTTTTGTGCCCATCATAATAAAGGCGCTTATTGTTGCCACACTACTAAGGGTGAGAGGGTTCAGCTTTGACTGTGCGTCAATTGTGGGAGGTACAGCGCCATGCTTATAATAAGAAACTTGACTTTGTACCTGCTTAAAGACTTAAGAACGCTGCTGGATGATTTTAACTTCTCGTTGGAAAAAAGTCAGAAGGTAGCTTTGATAGGGGAAGAAGGAAACGGCAAGTCAACGCTGCTAAAGGTCATCGTAGATGAAGACCTAGTGGCAGACTACGTGAAAGTGACGGGCGAAATAAACAAAAAAGGCGAAATCATTGGTTACCTTCCGCAGGTGATGTCAGATAGGGATCTTTCCATGACAACGCTGGATTACCTTAATAGCCATATCAACATGGAAGAAATAAACTATTCTGAGCTCCACAAATTTGCCAGCAGTATGGGCTTTCCACTTGAACTCCTGTCTTCCCATATCTTTGTTAAAAACCTTTCGGGTGGAGAAAAGATCAAATTCCAACTGCTCTGCCAGATGATGAAGCATCCAACACTTCTGCTGCTGGATGAACCGAGCAACGATTTGGACATATGGTCGGTTCGGTGGCTGGAGCAGTTTATAAAGGATGCCGTTATACCGGTAGTCTTTGTATCGCACGATGAAGTACTCCTGGAAAACTGCGCGAATACCATAATTCACATTGAACAGCTCATTAAGAAAACGAAACCGTTTTACACTATCGCCAGACAAGGATACGCTGATTACGTGAGCAGTAGAGAGAGCCGCATAAGCAGGCAGACGAAGCTGGCGCAGAAGGAACGGGAAGAGTATGAAAAGAAAATGGAAAAGTACAGGCGCATCTACAGTAGTGTTCAATATGCCTTGCGCACAGTTTCCAGAGGCTCGCCTGCGGAAGCAAAGAATTTGAAAGACAAGATGCACTCTGTGAAAGCCATGGGGCGTCGCTTTGAAAAGCAGAAAGAGAACATGACGCCGCTGCCGGCTTTTGAAGAAAGCATCCTTGTTACCTTCGACGAAAACGTTACGGTTCCTAAGGGAAAAGTGCTTCTTGATTTTCACCTGAGTGAACTAAAGGCAGGCGATAAACTGCTGAGCAAAGACATAAACCTGTTTGTTATGGGTCCACAAAAGGTGTGCATCGTGGGCGCAAACGGCGCTGGCAAAACGACCTTGCTAAAAGAAGTACTTCGTTACCTGAGTAACCAGAATACCATTCGTTTTGGCTACATGCCTCAGGACTATGCAGAGGAAATGGAACCTAAGCAATCAGCCATAGAATTTTTGACGGTAGATGGTACAAAGGAAGAGCAGACTGCAATCCGCACCCACCTTGGAAGTATGAAATTCACCAGAGAAGAAATGGTGCATCCCATTGAGGAGTTGTCAGGTGGTCAAAGGGCAAAACTGTATTTTCTAAGGATGGTTCTTAGGCGTCCTGAGCTTCTCCTTTTAGATGAACCTACCAGGAATATTTCGCCATTGTCGGGTCCTGAGATCAGGAAGGCACTAAGGTCCTTTAAGGGAGGCATAGTAGCAGCCTCCCATGATAGAAAGTTCATTTCCGAAGTGTGCGACCAGCTTTACCTGCTGGACCAAAATGGGCTTCACCCGCTGACCTATGAAGATTTGGAGCAAACCATGCTAAGAGGCAGCATGACTAAATAAACTGACAATGCCCAAAATCCTAGCCACAGAAGGTGGATCTTCGCAAAATAGGAATGTGAAGGCCCACGATTACTGGTGCTCTAAAACGTTTCGTAGTACATTCCCCTTAGATCATTCACTCCAGCCATGTGATTAAGCTCTCTATTATCAAAGCTATAGCTACAACAAGGGGCAAACTGTTTAATGTGAAGAACGGAATTATTGTTCCTAACAAACCCAAAACCAAAAGGAGGAAGTTCAAGACCGTAAGCACGGAATATTGTGAAGGCGCTACAGTTCTATATGTGCGTGCTTGTAGAAGGCCTCTAACAGCGTAGATTATGAACCAAATGCTGTAGACAGACCAGAGCAATGGTGTTAAGCTTAAGACCTTTTCTAAGGTTCCAGACAATAGAGTAAGTCCAAAAAATATACCTATTATTCCTACCCAGAAATTGTAGTCAAGCTTTTTGTGTTTCAGCGGTAAGAGTATACCGGTAAGCAAAGCGGGGATACCTACAAAATATGGCACCATAGCTAAAGCATTACCCCTTGGTGCTGTAAGTTGCGCGAATGCCTGCAGTGCCATCACTAACGTGATAGTTCCAACAAGAGCACTACCCCAATCAAGTTCTTGTTCACTTTTGGATATGATTCTGACAAGCCCGGAGACCAGATATGGTACACCAATGCAAACAATACCACCCAATAACATGAAGAGGATTGCGACAACCCAAGCCAAAACAGGATGAGCACTTAGGACAATGCCCAAAGCCTGGCCTGGCCAGGAACCGTAGCCAAAAGCATAGAAGATGAGCCCTAAAGTCCATGTTGACAAGTCAAGGCCAACGAAGTAGGGTAGATACGGCAATATAAAAGGACCAATATAATCAGCGCCGAGGGCCTCAATGAGGAAGTTTGTTTTATCATAACCTGATAACCATACAGCCGAAGAAGGTGGATCTTCACCCAGTAAGAATATGAAACTAAATAAGCATATTACTCCCCAAACTGTGCCCACGATTACTGGTACTCTAAAACGTTTCATAGTACACCCCCCTTGTAACGTTTCCGACGATATAGATTCCTTGATCAATGTGCTGTTTTATGGGGACACGTATATTGGCGTAGTGCAGATGAAACATACGGCGAATTTACATTTACACTATTGATAGCTTGCTGGCCCCCGGACTTCTTTGTTCCTTAATGCATTCGCCTTCTTTTTTGTCCTAATAGCCGCTCACACAGCGAAATTGTAGCATGACAATGTGTTTATTCCAACCATGTTATTACACTTTCTGTTATCAAGGCTATGGCAACAACAATAAGGGGCAAGCTGTTTAATGTGAAGAATGGAAGTGCTGCGGCAGGGGCAAACTTTTGTCCGTGGTTTTTGTTCTTTTGGGTATGCGTTTACGACCATAAAAATGGCGGAAGCTAAAGCGATAACTGGGCACGTACTAAAGATATAAACGTAAGCAAGGCACTAAGGGATATCTCTGCATGCGTGTTCACAACGGATCGGTAGTAGTCGTTCACCACTGTTTGAATATTGTTTTCCAGTACTGCAAAATCCTTTGTTGCATAAGATTCACGTTGAACTTTGTTCGCTACGAGTGCTTCAAAAACGTCCTTTAAAACCTGTAAGAACGTGCTTCTTTGGGTATTTTGCCCGGTACTACTTATTGTTGAGTGGTGTTGTAGTTTCATATACGTTAGCAGTGAATAGAAAAAATAGCACTCTCTTTTCAAAAACAACAAAATGGCTCCTGTCAAATACCGGCAGGAGCCTGTGTATCCGTATGCCTTCGGTATGTAAAAAGATGGAGTTAGTACTTTGTATTCTTTACAATTTGAAGGTAAGCATCTCTCTCGAGAAGCAGAGAGATTATAGTACCAAAGATGATTGCCCACAGTGTGGATCCAATGTTGAATAGGGTTATACCGCTCAGAGTGGTCATTAGGGCAAACAAGGCGCCCATCTTCAAAGGAGAGCTAAATGCCTGAGTAAAGTTGTTAGCAATAACAGACAGCATGGCAACGCCTGCCAAAACGTCTATGAACGTGGTTGGCACTGATCTGGTAAACGAGATTACAATGGGTGAAAGTATGGCGACAACTATCATGAGGAAACCAGCAAGCACGGCTGCTGAGTACCTTTGGTCTTTCTCTCCTATTTCTGGGCCCGCCATCATGGCTATTGTAGGCCCACCAACCACGGCGTTATGTCCACCAAATAGGGAGTTGATAATGGTCCCTATACCGCTAAGTACTACAAAGCTGTTCACAGGCGGATTGTACCCTTGGGTTTTGAGTATGCCTATGGCCTGGATGTTTCCGAAGCCGACCGTTAATATGGCAAGAGGAATAGTCAGTTCGAGAATGGCACCTAGGTTAAATGTTGGAGCAACAAAAGTTAGTGAAGAAAGGCTGAAAGTAATAGTGCTAATGTCTACTCGACCCACAGCCAAAGCGATAACGAAACCGAGAATTAGAGCGCTTAAGATAGGTGGAAAACGCCTGGATATTACGGGAATGAGGCTGAATACGATGAATATCAAGAAGGTACCGCCTGCAACGATGGGATCAGCGACTATGGCCTTAATGATCGCTATGCCGTAAGTTACCAGAGCGCCTGCAATCATACCCTGAATAACAGGTATGGGGATGTAACGTAAGACCCATTTGAATAAACCTGTGACCCCTAGCAGTAACACAATAAGACCAGAGATGAGCACAGCACCCAAAATGTCGCTAAATTGATATCTAAGAAGCGCGCTACCGATTATGGCTACCGCAGGGATGGAGAACCCAAATTGAATGGGCATGCGATAATAGAGCGACGCAAAAATGCTGAAAATACCCGCAATGATAAATATTATGGTGAGCCAGGAGATGGCAAGACTACTGGCCAGGTTGGCGTCATTTAGGAGCTTTAACAGGAGAAACACTGGACCTTCACCGAAAAGGGTAGCTGCTATGGCAACTCCCACACCAGCGGGGGTAAGACTTTTGAAGAAATCCCTTGCTGACTGACTTATTGAACCGCCTTTTTCCATGTTTAGCATGGTTGTTTTACACCTCCCCGAGGTTGGGAAGGAACCTTCCTTAAAGGTTCCTTCCCATATGCATGACAGTTACAGCATTTTTGAATATTTCTCCTGCAGAGCTGCGTATTTACGTCCCACTAACCTTGCTCCCTCAGCATATTCCTCAGAAATTCGGTTGTAAGGTGGTCTGGCAGGTCCTGCATTCACTAATCCAGCTGCGTTGAAACGAATCTTTTCAAGTTGGATATTGTAAATAGAAAAGTCATGAAAGTTTCCTTTTGGGAACAATGTTGAGTAGGCGTCTCGTAAATCCAATGTAACTTGCTTTGCCAATTCTTCGTCGCCGGACTCAATGGCTTTCTTGAGCACAAGTAGTGGAGCCATACCGCAGTTGCCACTTCCTGTCCAAATAGCTTTAGCCTTATCTGGAGCCCATTTCCAAGCATAATACCAATCACTGTCCATGGGCATTAACACAATGTTGTCACCTACGGCTGCAACATCGGCAAGGTATTGTGCCGAGACAGATATGTATTTTGCAGCAATGATGTTAGGAATTTTAGCCAGACGCGCATATGTTCTAGGTGTAATTTTTCCTTTGAATGCTTCAGGGTTGTCATAAAGTATGATAGGTGCGTCAGGCAACGCTTCTGCTACATCACTGTAGTATCCAACGATGGCATCTTCATCCATTTCTTGCCACATGGGCCTGCCAAGGAACAAACCGGTGGCTCCCATTTCCATAAGTTCCTTAGAACGCCTGATTGTATCTCGCGTGTTCAAAGTGGTGGCACCAGCGAAAACGGGGACTCTACCGTTTACTGTACGTATTACTGTCTCATTGAACTTACGCCATTCGGGTTCTGTTAAAGTAGCACCTTCGCCAAATGTTCCATTAGTCATAATTGCATCTACTTGGTTTTCGATGAGCATGTTAACAATTCGTACTGTCTCGTCATAGTCTACTGAATCCTCGCAGTCCCATCTGTCTGCACCAGGAACGGCTGGTGTAGGCATAATGTTGTAAATTCCTCGAACCTGTTGTGCTGTGAACCTCAAGCTCATAATGTTACGCCTCCCTCGTTAGCTAACATGTTAGCATGTTAGCATACCACAAAATGAATGTCAATATGTTCAGCAGGAATATATATGTGGCTTCTGCTGTCCAGTTTCTCTAACAAGCATTTACGGAAGCGGAACTTAACAGTAATAATAGGTTTTGTGTAAAAACACATGTATAATTTAGATAATGACAAGAACTGACTACGCGTACCAACAAATAAAAAATTGGCTTCTAAATGGGAATTTAAAACCTGGCGAAACGATTTCCTCATATAAACTGGCTGAAGTCTTGAAGTTGAGTAGGACTCCCGTCATAAGCGCTCTGAAGAGGTTAGAGCAAGAAGGATACATCGAGGTGATTCCTCAGGTGGGCTGTATGGTAAGGTTGCCCACTGTTAAAGAAGCTCGTGAGAAGTTTATGATAAGAGCAGTGCTTGAGGGTTTTGCTGCTGAACTTGCAGCCTATAAGAGAACTGATAAGGACATAGAAGAGCTCAAAGCAATATACGAACAAAGCATCATTGTTGCGCAGGGTTCAAATCCCCTTGAATACGCAAAATGGAATAAAGAATTCCATCTGAAGATTGCTCAAATGGCAAATATGGATGCACTGATGGATCTACTTGAAGGATTTTGGGAGAATATAAGTTTTCATGCTGCGAGTACTGATTTTTTGTTAGAGCGGCATGCTGTTTCCATTAAAGAGCATGGTCAAATACTTTCGGCTATTGAAAGCGGTAATTCTTCAAAAGCACGCAGATTCATGGAAACGCATCTGAGGAAATGCACGAATGATTTCTGCGATTCAATTGCCAAATTCTCCCGTGAACTGAATTTGGAAGAATCAAAGACTTACAAAAGTTCCACAGATAATCTGCCTTCTCCTGAAGAGTTAAGTGTGTGATGCATGTGGCACGTGTATTTTCATAGGTAGCTGAAACAGAGAAGTGTTTTTGTAGCTTGATCGCTAACTCCAGACTTCTACTTATCCTGCGTTTTAGGGTGAACATGGTGCATCTTAACGGATAATCCAAAGATTGCTCGGCAGCTGATGGGAAATAGTTCCAGCCTGGTAAGTTGGGATTGTAAAGCTGTGCTGCAGGGCTCTTTTACAACTAGATTGGCACTCATTTCGCTAGTACCGTTTCAATTTTTATAGGAGTTTTGGTTTTTCTGTTTTTTGTTTGCTACGCGTGGAAGCACCGGAATTGTTCCCACATAAGAGGCAATAACAAAAAGGGGCGCAGCCATGGTGTGCTTACGCCCCATTAGGAGATGTGTTTAAGCCCACTCAAAGCGGGCTAAGAAATGTCTTAGGACGGGTGGCTCGTAGGTGATTTTTACTCCGCGTACTTGGTCACGGCGTTTGTTTATGTTACTAAGGCATTCTGCCACATATGCCATGTGATTGTCGGTGTAAACACGGCGTGGTATGGTAAGTCGCACCAGTTCAGTTGGCGCTTGCCTGCCCATGAGCAGGCTTCCAATTTCCACTGCACGCACACCACCTTCCAAATACAGTTCTGCTGTTAGGGCAACACCAGGAAAACTGTCCCATGGCAAATGCGGGAGCATTTTACCTGCATCCACGAACACGGCATGCCCACCTACGGGTGTTTGGATGGGAATGCCAGCTTCGGAGAGCAGTTGACCCAAATACTGCACTTGGCTGATGCGGGACTGGAGGTAGTCAAAACTGAGTACTTCCCTGAGCCCTCTGGACATGGCTTCCAAATCTCTGCCTGCCAATCCGCCGTAGGTGGGAAAACCTTCATAGACGATGACTAATTCGCGAAGTCTCATGTAAAGTTCTTCATCATCTTTAATGCCGATCATGCCTCCAATGTTCACCAAAGCATCCTTCTTGGCACTGAAGGTGAAACCATCGGCGTAACTGAACATTTCTCGCACGATTTCTGGTATGCTCTTATCCTGGTAGCCTTCTTCACGGGTCTTTATGAAGTAGGCGTTTTCTGCAAAACGCGCAGCGTCGATAAAAACTCTTATGCCATAACGTCTGCATATTTCTGACACTTGTTTTATGTTCTCCATGGACACGGGTTGCCCACCCACAGTGTTACATGTGACAGTGATGAGCATGAAAGCAATACTGTCTGTGCCATGTTCTTTTATGAAATTCTCAAGTTTCTGAAGATCGATGTTCCCTTTGAATGGATGGTAGGTTGAGGTATTATAAGCTTCGTCAATAACCAAGTTAACGGGTTTACCGCCCTTCAGGGTTATATGAGCTTCGGTGGTGTCAAAATGCACATTTCCAAGCACATACTGCCCCGGTTTTACAAGGATGCTAAACAGCAGGTTTTCTGCGCCCCTGCCTTGGTGGGTAGGCACAATGTACTTGTAGCCGAAAATTTCTTGAGCTGTGTCCTGCAGGTGGTAAAAGTTTTTGCATCCTGCGTATGACTCATCACCCAGCATGAGCCCGGCCCATTGGTTATCGCTCATGGCATTAGTGCCACTATCGGTGAGCAAGTCAATGAAAACATCTTCGGCTTTCAAAGAAAACACATTTAATCCTGCTTCATTTAGTTTCCTTTCCCTTTCTTCCCTCGCAAGAAGGCGTATGGGTTCCACCATTTTGATTCGATAAGGCTCTGGCATGCGCATGCTCATGTTTCCTCCTTTCAAGTACTTACGTAGTTTATTTTAACCGAAAGCCAATGTTATGGTTGTGTTAAGATATAGGACGAGGCCATAAAGGGAAGATGAGGACGGGGCACTCCGACCCTCCTAACTGCGCAAGTTCAGGAAGGTCGGAGTTTTGTTAATCCAAAGAAATGGGAATATCTTTGCCGAAAATTGCTCTTCTGTAGTGGCAGTAAGGGGTCTTACCTGTCTTGTCGTAGTAGTCCTGGTGGTAATCCTCGGCTGGCCAAAACGTGGACGCCTTCTCTATGCTGGTAGCTACCTTGTACTTTTGGGAAAGTAATGCTTTTGTTTTTTCTGCTTTTTGTTTTTGTTCTTCACTGGTGTAGAAAATCACACTGCGGTATTGCTCACCCCAGTCTGGACCTTGCCTATTAACTTGTGTAAAATCGTGTATTTCAAAGAAATATTTGATTAAGTTTTCCACGTCAACTTTTGTGTCGTAGACCACCCTCACAGTTTCAGCATGCCCAGTAATACCAGTGCAAACTTCCTCGTAAGTGGGGTGGTCTGTGTGTCCGCCCATGAAACCTACTTGTGTGTCTAACACGCCTTCGCACTGCTTGAAAAGATGTTCTACGCCCCAGAAGCAACCTGCTGCAAAGAATATCTGTTCCTTTTCCGGTTTTTGGCCTTTGGGGAGGAACTTCAAAGAAACTGAGTTTACGCAATGACGCGTATCTTTCTCAGTAAAACCTTCGCCTGTGAATACATGTCCCAAGTGCGCACCGCAGTAGCCGCATACAATTTCCGTTCTTACTCCGTCCTTGTCGGGCTGGCGTAAGACTGCTCCTGGTACTTCATCGTCAAAACTTGGCCAGCCGCATCCAGAATGAAACTTGTCCTGAGAGCGGTACAAAGGTAAGCCACAGTTCTTGCACACATAAATACCTTCTTCAAAGAAGTCGTAGTATTCCCCAGTGAAAGGCAGTTCAGTGGCTTTCTCGAACATGACTTTTCTTTCTAACTCGGAAAAATCTTTATTTTCCACTGTTTTAAAAGCCTCCTTCATGTGAAAAAGAGAATTCGAAAATTGAAACATGCAATTTAGCCATATCAACTCTTAGTATACCCATTTTCCTTAATTATGTGCCATGCAATGCGGGTTGGGTATAGTATTGTGGTAAGGCGGTGATAAGGTGAAAGTGAAAGCGGTTCTTGTGGCACTCATAGTTTTGTCTTTGTTGGTTGGTGCTTTCGCTTTGGGCTCTTATTTCGGCGAAACGCCAAAACCTGCTCCTTCAGGTGGCAACGTGGTAGATAACACGCCCACTACACCGCCTACGCCAACAGTGCCTCACACAGAAACTCCTTCAGAGCCGTCCACAGGCACTACTGAAGAGACTGAGCCAACTGAACCGCCACCCGAGGGGACAGTGGAAGTGAGCGAGCTTGAGACAGCCTGCCCAGGTTCCTTGGATAATACAAAGTACGGATGGGGCATGAGGATACTACCCAACCACCAAATACCTGATATTGGAGCTAAGGCAAAAGAGCTGTTAGATAAATACCATGCCATTTTTACAGGCAACACCAGTGAAAAGGTGGTTTACCTCACCTTTGATGAGGGCTATGAAGCAGGTAATACAGCAAATATACTGGATATCCTTAAAGGCAATGATGTTAAAGCTGCGTTTTTTATTACAGGCGCCTTCGTAAAGAGCGAGCCTGCTTTAGTTCAGCGCATGGTCGATGAAGGGCACATCGTGGGGAACCACACGGTGAACCACGTGAGTTTGCCAACCGTGAGCGACGAGAAAGCTGTTGATGAAATAAACAGGCTTGCCCAGATGTATGCTGAGATCACAAACCAAAAGATGAAATACCTTAGGCCACCTAGCGGCGAATACAGTGAAAGGTCGCTTTGTGTGACCAACGCTCTTGGTTACCGAACCGTTTTTTGGAGCATTGCCATGGCAGACTGGGTGCCTCTAAAAGGTGGACCAGATGAAGCCTACAACACGGTTATGAGCCGCCTGCACAATGGTGCGGTTATCCTCTTGCATGCTGTATCATCCGATGACATTCAAATCCTTGATAAGCTTATAAAAGACATAAAGGCTGAAGGCTACCGCTTTGGCACCCTAGACGAGATACCGTAGTAAATCAGAAATTGTTTATAGCGCGGCTCGGCAGAGAATTCATTCTTTGCCGAGCTTTTTTGTACGAAACCGCTGAGAAGGTTAAGTCCTTTAGAGATGGGTTGGGATCACCCGCTCGTAGTTTCTGTTCTTGCTGACCTGTGTTATACTCGCCATTAGATGGGCTTCAGAGTGGGGAGCCTATAAAGGGGGTAATAGCGAGGGCGAGCGAAAGTGCTGGGTTTAAGAAGGTATTGTCAGCAAGTGTGATTTTGCAGGTTTTTGTTATTTCTGTTGTCTGATTTCGATTCACAGAAAGAGTGAAATACAATTTGGGTTGACAAAAGGGAGGGGCTATGGAAAAAAGAGGCGATTTTAAAGGAAGAATTACTTTCATAAATATGTTCTCCTTACTTGGCCTCAGTGCCTATGCAGCAGGAAAAGATCTGAATGCTTTTACCATTGCATTACAAGTTGTAGAGTTATTATGTCTCACTTATTCTATTGTACTTTCTGGAAGAAATGATGATGTTGATAGATTACCTGTGGAAACTAGTGAATACAGAGCGATAGCAAAAGGCGACTTATTTATGACATTGCTCTTCTTTGCTGGTGTGGGAACTGCGTTTCTAATAGCTTATCTCAATGACAGAGGAATTATAGGTCCGTTAAATACCGTTGAGGTTTTCAGAAATTGCTTTGTGGGCTACGGGGCTACGACTATGATGTTCAACATATTTGCACTTTCTCTTTTATATAAGGAAAATACGAAAGCACTGGTGAATTTATTCTTCATCTGCGCTCTTGTCGGTTTTGTTTTAGTTTTGTTTCCAGACAACTTGATTGCGTATTTTGCATTCGCGGCGTTAATCGTTTATTTATACGTTGTATATTCGCGCTACCAAGTTAAAATCTGAAAAGAAGGTATGATTAGTTCGTAACTATGCATTTACTCCTGTCTTGACCTTGTCTACCTTCTCAAGGAGCAACTTAAAAATAACATGTTTTAAAGAGTACGTGAAGCAGCTGTGTTGCAGCTTGCCACATTGGCATAAAGAACAGTTGCTTAAAATTTTTCACGAGAAACCAAAGCGACATATATGCGACTTAGTTGACTTACCTCGTTTTTTCCTGTTTCATGAAAAGTAGTCTCATTTTTAGAGTAGTCCCAAGTGTTTCTTATTGGTCATAGCTCTGTGATACAGGCATCTATCTTTTGCCGAGCTTTTTGTCTTTTACGGTGAATCCGGGACAATAACTTTGTCAGGTGTGTCTACGAAATAGCTATTAACCTGCTTTGCGTTTGCACCGTACATGCAAAGGCGCGAGGTTTTCACATTCTCTGGCATTGGTCTAATCATGGTGTAAGGCATTATCAGTGAAAATCCAGTTAAGTTGTCTGCCCAACTATAAAAGCCTACGATTGAGGAATAACAACTTGCAATGGCGTTTGAATGTTGTAGGCATTGAGCTGCTTACCTGTGGCATCGTAGGTGACAAAGTTTGTTTCAGCAGTATCAAGCGGCGTAATCAGCGCAAAAGCGACCAATTTTTCGTCATTTAACAAAGCAACGGTAATTTCATCCGGGCTGAATGTGCTTCCTACAACAATCGTGTAGCCTTTATATCCGTAAAAAGCTGGGGATGGGTAAGGCCCGCCAAATGATCCAAGTGATGTGGACGTAGAAATAATCTCGAAAGCGTCAGCCAACGACTGCACCAGTTCAAATTCAGGGCTGTCAGAGCTTGCATTTACCTTAGCAGTGTTTGAGTAAAAATTGCCGTTTGCAAATGCTGCCCAACCACCTGCGTCAGACAGAAGTGAGTATGGTTCTTTCCTTTCGCTGTTTGCAACTTTCTTTTCTATTAGAGAGCCATCAGCGTTGATAAACTGGATATTAAGAAAAGAATTAGGTCCGGTTGACGATTGTGTTTCAGAGGCTGACAGAACATAGGTAGTGCTGCCTTCTGCGCCAACGCCCATGGCGTAACCACTCACTGTCGTTTTGACAGCTTCTGTGGATGAGAATCTGTAAATAGTTGAGTTAGAGGAGCCTCGCTCGAAGGCATACAGCTTGTTTGGTGTAGTATAGCAGTTTATCATATTGTTGTACTGATTGCACATCGACGTAGCGGTAAGGTTAACAATATTCGCTTTAAAATTGTTCCCTTGAAGTCCGACGAAAAGATCTTTTTCTGTAGTGAACAATGTGGCAGTGTCCGAACCATCCCAGTAAATGGCAGTATTTGACAGAGAGTTACGTTCCGGTGGTTGCAAGGGTAACCCGATCCAAGGTTTGAATGTTACCCAAAAGTTGCTCTCGTTTGCGTAATTGGGAAAGGCAAGCGTTGTAGACTTGTCTATTTCTACGGTGCCTGTTTTTGTATTCCACGTAACTTTCAGCAGTTGATCCTGGTAGTTTATAGCATCCACATAGCGTAATAAAAGTGGCAACGTTTCAACGGAGGTTGATGTGGGTGTGGTGCTGGTGCAAGCCAGTGAAAGTATGAGTAAAACAGCACATAGAGAAATGGGAAATAACCGTTTTAACACTTTACCTTTTTTCATAATAATCCCTCCTTATTTAGTCCTTGCTGTCAAACCTTTCTCGTGGTCTACTCTGCTTCTGCGTAAATTGGTGTTAGTTGTTTTATGTAGTCACAGAATGTTTCATAAGCTTTGTTTGTTGCTTCTTAGTCAGTTGGTATAAAAATATTGTTTGGTATCTAGTTTTGTACTGTGCCGTTTTTTACTCTGTCAATATCGGTCCACAAATACACAGTAAAGTTTCCATTCCGAGCTTCTTCTAAATTAAGTGCAGTTATTTTATAAGGAGCATAAATTGTAGACGGAACCTCCATTTCCCACTTTACCCAGTCCTCGTGTATTTTTATTTCTGTTTCAGCAACGTTTATCTCTTCAGCTGTGAGTTTTGATTCATTTTTCGCAAGCCACCTTGTCTTTCCCTTCAAGTAAGGCTCATCATAAGGGTTCTTGTAACCGAGGACAAAAGTTTGTTCTGTGTTTACTATGGCTTCTATGCCATTGTCTATAATATTTAGTTCAATGACGCTTGCACTTGAAGACAGAAATTTATCATGAGGAATAGAATTTGCAAAAATCAAAGCTGCTTTCTTAACTAATGCTTCTACCTCAGTTTCATCGACTTCTGCTTTTGCTACTTTGGGTTCTCTTACGCCTAAAGCAAACATACTTGTGATCATTACCACAGCGATAGTGACCGTGACCAACATAACCTTCCATCCACTTGTTAAGGGTCTAATGTTTTTCATAATCCTGCACCTGGTAAAGGGACAACACCCCAAGGACAATCAGGGAATAATTACTTGGACTGGGGATGTCAGTTCAAAAGTGTTTAGTTTTGTAGCTGAAGCATCAAAGGTTATGAAGTTGGTTTTTTCTCCTTTTAAAGGATCACGAACAATAAAGCCTGCGAGTTGTTGTTTGTCGTTGAAGGCTGCAATGGCGTGGTGGAAACTATCTTCTACAATGATCGCCAGATAATTTCCGTAGCCATAAACTTTGGCAGGAACATAGAATCTGCATCCTTCAATACTATAGGATTGGTTGACTGTGCAGGTAGTGCTGAGCACCTTATTTAGATCATCTTGAATGGTGGTCATGGATTTCAAAACGGGGGTCGTTGCAGTTACTTGTACTCTGTAGAATGCGCTGTAGCATGGTGCTTCAAAATAAAAACTGTCATGTATGAAAGACGTTGGGACGTAACCTGCATCGCCAAGATACATTTGATGTTGCGCGTCCATCTCGCTGTTTACAACGAGCTGCTGCTTAACCGTTCCCGTGTTATCAATTGTCACTAAGCTAAGCCAGTAAGTAATATTTGATTGCGGCTCTGAGACGAACCCTTGGTTAGAACTTTCAGCCACAAGAGCATAAACTGTATCATCAATAACTCCAGTTGAAAGGACATACAGGCCTTCTACATCGAACTCTTTCGTTTCTGAGGCAGTGAACTGAAAAATCTTTAAGGTGTTCTTTGCGCCATAATCGCCAGCTGCCGAGAAAACGGCTTCATCCGTTGTATAAACTACTCCTGGTTCGTAGTAATAAGGCAAAGAGCTTGCCAAACTAACCATGTTAATTTTTACCCCATTTGTTTGAAGTTCCTGGGTGTCAGGAACAGCATTTCTGGTAAAAATAACGGCTTTATCAACCCCTTGCCAGTGGACTGCAATTACATCAAGGCTGTCTGAATACGAGAGAATTGGAGTCGAGCTGGTTTTTATAGTGCCTCTTTCTGGGGACCAGAGTGCTTTCACATAGCTTACCTGGCCATCACTGCTGTACTTAAGCAGTAAAGGAATTACAGTAGAATCGGCGACACTTGTGCAGCCTGTTAAAGCCATAGTAAACATAAACACACAAAGAACAATCCCGAGTAGACGTTTTGCCATGTCAATCCCCCTAAAAAGGAGCCACAACCTATTAGACCTTGCCTAGATTGAAGCTTCCTATTTGTCGAATTTAGTGTACCACATTTTTATGAAAGCATTGCTCTTTAAGAATAACGACGAAAAATTAGAAAGGGGGGCTGATAACCAACGCGTTATCAGCCCCCTTGAGAACCTTGTTACGACTGAGGAACAACTACTTGAGCAGGCGTTTGAATGCTGTACGTATTAAGCTGTTTACCTGTGGCATCGTAGGTTACGAGGTTTGCTTCTAGCTTGTCAAGCGGAGTTATCAGTATAAATCCCACAAGTTTTTCATTCTTAAAGGCTGCTACAGTAAGTTCGTCAAAACTAAATGTCTGGCCAATAGCTAATAAGTAGTTCTTGTACGCGTAGAACGCAGGTGATGGAGCAGCATAACCAAACGGTTCCAGAGCTGTAGCAGAGGAGATGACTTGGAACCCATCGATTAAGGATTGTACTTGAGTGTATTTCGGAGTGCCGGAGGTAGCGTTGACTTTAGCCCTAGTCGTGTAAAAAGTGCCATTTGCAAATGTGGCCCAAACGCCGTTGTCAGACCTGTAAGAAAAATTTTCAAATTTGCTATTCTGAACGGTTTGTTGGCTTATTGAACCGGTGGGATCTATTGTATACAGTAGTAAGTACTCGCTTGATCCAGGTATTCCTTCCCCGATTGTTGAAGTAAGAACATACGTTTTTTCATCCGATTTCCCTATGCCAATTGTGAAACCTTGCAAAGTTGTAGTTTTTGCCTCTGCAGATGTAATTTCGTAAATCGTGGAAATAGGAGAACCTTCCTTAAACGAATACAATGTGGTGCTCGTTGTATAGCAGTTTGCAGCATTAAAATATTGTTTGCAGAGTGGCGTAGCACTGACTGTTACAATATCTGCACTAAGGCCATTCCCTTGTAATTTTTCCGAGGAATATTCTTCCGACGTAAACAAAGTGATTTTATCTGCACCGTTCCAATATATGGCAGTATTAGACGGAAGCGCACCTTCCGCTGCTACACCATACTGTAAACCAAGCGGTACCCAAAAATCCAACTTCGTTGCCGTATTCTTAAATGATAAAGCGGCATTCATATCAATGTCGGCAGTGCCTTTTTCTGGGTTCCATGTCATTCTGAGCAACTTGTCTTCATGCTGCGTGCTATCAGTGTAACGTAGTAGTAATGGGATCCCTTCGGCACTTGAAGGCGTGCCACTTGAGCACCCAAGGACGCTCAGAGCAAGTAAACAACACAAGAAAAATGGAACACATTTCCGCACAATTACAGATTTCTTCATTGGATTCCTCCTGTTGTGTTATTTACGTGGTACCAAACTCTGCCCGCGCTGTTTAATATGCGCTGGTCAACGACATCATCGGTGTGTGCACTTGCGTAAATATAATTTGGATCGGTGTTTGTTACCATCATAATGTGCCCGGCGTTGTTTATAGTTATTATGTCACCTGGAATTAAAGAAGAATACCCAACGGTTGTTAGCCACCCTAAACTTGAAATATGAGGTATCAAACCGCTAATTGTGATCCACGCTGAACTGTCGATGCTTGGGTACCATACGCTGTCAATAGGTATGCCACCAGCACGTAAGGCTTGTGAAACGTAGTTTGCGCAATCGGCACATAAGGAAAAATATGCACTATTATAATAAGATGTATCCTGTTTCACTACAACTCCATCGCTGCAGGTTCTTGTCTTGCTCGTATTCGACGTGTATGTGCGAGCATAGCTAGCAGCTTTGGCGTGGTTATAGCTAACAGGAGCTACGCTTTCAATGCCGTTACTTTCTTTTTTCATTATATTTTGTCTCGCTTCCGTGTAAGCTTTCTGTACAGCACTAACATAAGTATCGAGACTTTCATAGCCCTTCTTTGTCATTTCCTCATCTGTAGAAGAATAGAAATCTGTTGGTATCCAATTCTCTATGACACCATTTTGCGTTTTATCAATGTTTGTCCAGATGTATACTGTAAAATTGCCTTTCTGAGCCTCTTCTAAGCTTGATGCGATTAACTTATAGGTACAATAAACTGTGGCAGGGTTTTCCATTTCGTACTGTATAGCCGCTGCTCGTTCCTTGATATATTCGTTAGCAATGCTAACTTCTTCAACGGAAGAAACGGATTTGTCCTCCTTGAGTTTCTGCATCATTCCTTTTAAATACGGCTCATCATACGGAGTATTGTAATCCAGGACAAAAGTTTGTTCTGTGTTTACTATGGCTTCTATGCCATTGTCTGTAATATTTAGTTCAATGACGCTTGCACTTGAAGACAGAAATTTATCATGAGGAATAGAATTTGCAAAAATCAAAGCTGCTTTTTTAACTAATGCTTCTACCTCAGTTTTGTCAACTTCAGCTTTTGCCGCAACGGGTTTCTTAAAACTTAGGGTAAGCATACCTGTGAGGATGAGAGCAAGAATGGTAACTGTTACTAACATAACCTTCCACCCATCTCTTAAGAACCTGGTGTTTCCCATAATCCTACACCTCCCATTGGGGGATAACACCCCGAGGATAACACCCCCAAGGATAACACCCCCGTTTGTGGAAAAAGTATACCACATTTTTATGAAAATGTTCTCCTCTACGAATAGAGTGGATGAGGGGAGCGCCGTGCAACCTAAAACATATTGCTCAAACTAAGGCAAGAAAAGGAAACAGCCTTTCATAAAATACTCCTGCCTGTTACATGCTTAATTGCCTTCGGGTCTTAGAAGTGCCCACATGCGAGTTAATTCATCTTGTTCACAGGCTATTTTCATGAAGTGCTGTTCTTCGCTTCCATGACGTAGACAAAGACCTTCTCCTTCGGTTACTACTCCAATGCGGAAGAGTTTGCAAGGCCCGCTTTCAAAAGCTTTTTCTGCTGCATCGCATGCTTCAGGGGGCAATGTGGCAACCAAGGTGCCTGAAGAAATCATCTTGAGTGGATCGAAGGTAAAGGCGTTAGCAAAGCGCTGCACCACTTCTGGCACTGGGATTTTGGATTGGTCGACGTCCATGCATGCATGAGAGCAAGCTCCAATTTCAAGCAATGTTTCGAAGATTCCACCGCGTGTTACATCGTGCATGGCAGTAGCACCCAGATCGGCCAGTTTTAGCGCCTGACTGACCACGGAAACGGAGGAAAGCAACTTCAAAGCTTCTTCGATATCTTGGTCAGTAAGTCCGCGTTTCCTCGCCTCATTGGTAAAATCTGACGCTAAAATACCCGTTCCCTCGAGTCCCACACCACGTGTTACGTAAATGATCTCTCCGGGTTTAGCACCACTGGTTTTTACTATTCTTTTGCCGCAAGCCGGTGCCAGTGCAGTTGCGGCTACTAAGGGCCGTTTGAGGCCATTGGAGGCTTCGGTATGTCCTCCTATGATGGTTACTTCTAAGCTCTCTGCCGCTCGAGCAGCATCGCACATGATTTGCTTAAGGTCGTTTGTGTCCTCCTGGGAGGGAAGCATGACCAATAGTTGTATCCAACGGGGTTTTATACCACTTGCTGCGATGTCATTGCAAGCCACATGAACGGCAAGCCAGCCGATACCATTTACGGCACCGACAATGGGGTCGACATGTGAGAGCAGCAGATCGTTTCCCACTCGCGTGACAGCAACGTCTTCGCCGAAGGCTGAACCCAGAATTACATCAGGGTCTTTGCTTTCTTTTACTGTGAAAGGGTAAACACACTCCTGCATAACTTCAAAGGGGAACTTTGCCATTTCTTTTCACCTGGTGGTCCTTATGTAATAATCCCAATTTCCGTAATGGACTTTTTTAATTCTTCCTTCTTTTATTAGCTGTTCCATGATGTCTTCTCCCACATTGAATCTAGTTAATACATCTTTCACTGCATCGTCCCTCATGGGATGAACTGCGGTTATGTTCAGTATTTCTTCTATGGGATCATCGGTGACAACAAAACCAATGCTTTCGTAACCGGTTAAGGTTTCAGCACTGAGACCCTTCTCGGTAAATATGGCGTAGGCAGCTGCGATTGCCTCAGGCTCTGGGGCACTTACCCACGGCTCAGCTGGTGGTCGAGTGGGTATTCCGATGTAAGCCTTCGATGGGTTTATGTTTTCTTTTAGAAAACTTGCAATGGCTTTTAGCTCTGCTTCGTTATCATTTAGGTCCCTAACAAGCATGGTTTCTGTACACAGGGTTCCACTGTAGGTGGCGGCGAACTCTTGCATGCCCTGTAAGATTTTGTCCAAGGAAAGGGATGCATGTGGACGATTCACTTCTTTCCAAATAGCAGGAGTCACGGCATCGATTTTCAAGCTAACCCAGTCAGCATTTTTAAGACCTTCCTGCACTGGTTTTTCCCAAAGTAGTGAACTATTGGTTATGACGGCCACTGGTATGCCCACGGTCTTGAGTCTTACTATGATCTCACTGAGAGCCAGATCCAAAGTGGGTTTACCATCTGGAACAATGGATATGTAGTCCACTTTTTGATGTGTCTCCAGCACACGTTCCACCCTTTTTTTCACTTCATGGGCAATCTGCTTGGGGTCGTTTCCGTAGGAGCTGCGTTCTGACTGCATCCGTAAAGTTCTTCCTACTTGGCAGTAAACGCAGTTGTAAGAGCATATTTTGTACGGGATGTTATTAACACCAAGGCTTGCGCCCAGTCTTCTGGATGGTATCGGTCCAAAGATTGTCATTTTTCCCTCCTTAGCGGGATGTTCTGTGCTTCTCCCTCTTCGCATTATAGTATGTTGCTGTTCATTTTGTGCATATGCACAAAGAGATGAATGCAGACCATGGGCAAGCTAACAATTTGGTCAATACGATTAAACCTCCAAATACGGTGATAAGCCTTTATAGGCGTACAATCACACCGTATCCATGGAGCAGGGAGGCATAAGAAGATAGGTACAAAAAGATTAACGTGACTGCTGTTGGTCATCATGATTGTGGGTTCATTAGGTTGAAAGCGAAGAGCTTTCAGTGAGCGCTGCTCCAATGCCACCCACTAAGCTGGCTGAAAATGACAGTTATGTTTTTGCTTTGCCTGCTCGCTACAATTATGCTTACCCGAAGGGCTGGGAAGAAGTTGACCAGATTATGAAATCCAACCCGGTATCAACCAACCCCACATTCGAAGTGAAACAAAACAGCGGTTATATGAGAGCAGAACTGTGGTTTGAAGAGGACTTGAACGTAACGGCAAGTGATGACTGGACCATAAAGCAAGCTCAGGCGTGGCTGGACAGAAATAAGTATTACTTGACCGATGATCAGATAAGTGCAGTACAAAACTGGATAGATCAGGCAGCTCATGACGATATTGAGGCAAGTCATCCATCAACAGGATCAGGCTATTTGGGGTACAAGCTTTACAGCCAGTCTTTGGAAGAAGCGAGCAAGGGTAACTACGACGTATGATTCTGGACAGCCTTAGAGGAAATACCGGAGGGCGAGATAACAAGTTGGCAGCCCAATCTATTGGTGCACTGGGGTACAAGTCCAGAAGAAGTATATAAAGAAATATTCGAACGTGTTGCCATTCCAAGTAATGACTGCAATTGCAAATAAAAAAGTAAACCAAGGGTAACAGAGAATAGGTTCGGTGGAGAGTCCATCGCTCATCGGACCTATTCTCGTGTTTTCATAACCTGCAATCTTTGAAAGGGTTGCTGCTGCACATAGAAACATTCAAGTGTAGCCATGTTACATACATATGGGGTGGATAGATCAAAGAGCGAATAAAACGTTCATGTGAAGCTCAATGATTTGAACTAACGGCAATTCATTGGGAAGTACCAAAATCTGTTGGATTTACGCCTGAGGCAAAGGCTTGTCCAACATTTCCCAGAGTTGTAATGTACCAATTCCTTAACCAACCAGCATCCCACTTGTAAACATCAACAGGTACGCTTAGATCAAAAACATGTCTCACGTAAAAATCTCCGGGCAGTACATCCACAACAAGGTGAGCGTTTTTCATCTTTGTAGCCAGTTGTGCCACTTCAACCAGATTCATATCTGAAATGACGTAGTCGTTCCATATGTTCACGGCACTGGACAGGAAAGATGGTGAAAGCTTAGAAATGACTTGGTCTTTAAGATTAGTTCCTGTTATCAGTGACATTTGCCTAGAAATTCTATCTAAATCGGACATGTGGGTGGTGCCAAAGTCACGCACACGCCAGTATACCAAGAACTGCGTGCCATTAAGTGTGTGGGTACCTGGGCTTAGGCATGTGTAATTGGGAACACCGGTACCTTCGTAGCAATATCTTTGCGGCACATCCACTGTGAGTCCACCCATTAAATCCACCATCTCTGTTATGGTTGTGAAATTCACAACTACGTAATGATCAACGGTCACTCCAAAATTATTCTTAATTGTTTGCACCAGTTTGCTCAAACCACCATATGTTTGCCCCTGACCATACATGGAGGCATGCGTGACCTTTGTTATGCCTTCACCTGGTATGTCGACCAAAGAATCTCTGGGAATATAAAGCAAATTCACCGTGGAACCGTGTATGAATGCTAGTATGAGCGTGTCGTTATGACCCACTGAGCCACCTTGGTTCATCTTACCTACCGTATCGAGCCCAGCTAAGAGCCAAACTTGGTAATTTTTCGAACCTGTCATGCTTGACAATGTGTTTGTGGCAGAACCCAAGATGTCTGAAATGCTTAAACTACCAGTTTTCGGCAGCAAGATTTTCTGAGCGTAAACACCGCCAACAAAAGATACACAGAAAACAGCTGCCAAACTGATGACGATCAGAATATTTGCGAAACCGAATTTCTTTTTCACCTCAAGAATTATATCCTATGAGCTTACTTTGATTGACGTGAGCATGCAAAGAGCAATTTGAGGAATGGTGCACCAAAGCCGTGGTAATAATCTATGAACTGCATGATGTTTCCCATTAATGGACCAGCGATCGGTATGAGCAGTGCAGTGTGTTAATTCCTACTACTATGAAAGGGAGAGAAAGAAAGCGGCAGAAAACCTTTTGCTGTAGCTGTTTGGTTAACCAGAAGCGCTCAGTGATGAAGAGCCGACTCAGGCAGTCTATTGTCGGCGAGCAAGCAACAAAAGGTATTGCAACTAAGATTATTGCAGTTATTAGTTTTTTCTCTGTTTCCTCTAACGGTTAGATTACTTCTCTAGTGCATTATTGGAAGCGTTTTTTTAAAGAGTATGTGTTATTCATCTCTCTGTTTTTGCTTTTACCTTTATGGAGTCATTGGAACCACAACGCTGTCAGGGGTGTTTATTGCATAACTATTGAGCTGTTTTCCGTGAGCGTCGTATGTGTATACTTTAGTAGTTTTCAATTGTTCTGGGATGGGTCTAAGCCTGCTGTATGGAGTGATTAATGCAAAACCTGCAAGTTCATCATTTTTGAACGCTGCTATGGTGAGTTCATTCGGTCCAACGGTTTGTCCGACGGCTACAAGATAGTCTTTGTATTTGGTGTAAGATGGGAAAGTCGTTTCTTCATAAAATGTGAAGGGTTCAAGCTTTGTGGCAGTTCCTACGGTTTTAAGACCTTTGGTAATAGATATTACTTCAACAAGTTTTGGTTCCGTAGAAGTTACATCCAACCGTAAACTATCTAAGTAGAAACAGCCATCGGCAAAAGGTATGTCAAGTTCTACCAATGTCAATATGGATGCATCGTAGTTGTCTGTGACAGTCTTTACCGTCATGCTTCCATCGGGGTTGATGATATCAAGAATTATTGACATGGTTGCTGGCCCGGGGATTGTCCCTGTCTCGGGTGGCACGTAGGGCTGCTGTTTCCCAACCAGCACGTAGATCTTGTCGTCCATGGCACCTAAACCCAAAAAGGTTCCGTTGGCTACCTGGTATTGTTGCATGCTAGTCTCACTTATCTTAGAAATAGTTGTTGCAGCAGCGCCTACTCCAGCAGCATAGATCGCTTCGTTGGTGGTATATGCGACCATTGGGTCGTAGTAGATTGGTAAGGAATTGGCTAAGCTGATCACATTTACTTTTACTCCATTTGTTTGTATCTGTGCGAGGTTAGTTGTAGCTTCTCTGGTAAAAACAGTAACACTGTCAGGGCCTTCCCAGTGCAGAGCTACTACTTGTTTGTCGTTGTTAGGGTAGGAAAGCACGGGTTCCTTGCCAATTTCCACGGTGCCCTTTTCTGGTGCCCATAGAGCTTTTACATAACTGATTTGCTTATCGTTGTTGTGTTCCAGCAGTAGCGGTACAGTGTTTTCACTCGTGGTTCCTGTGCAGCCAAGTAGGGAAATAGTCACTGTTAGAAGGCAAGCCAACAGTCCAAGTGAACGTTTCATCATAAACTACTCACCCCCAAGAGGAGCTCAACACAGTTTTTTGGAGCTTTGCACTGTCTTTTAGGTTGACTCCCCCGTTTATTGAAGGTAGTTTAGCACATGTTGTCTGAAAGAACATACATGTTTTGTGTAATACCGCTTTTTATTTTGGTTGTTACGAATATGCCGCTTTTAGCACGTAGGTTAGCTCTACCACTTCTACGTGGGCTTTCTCCAGTTCCTTACGTATGCCTGAAGCCAGCTGTACAGCCTTCGGGTTGTCACCGTGAACACAAATACTGTGTGCAACAATGGGTACTTCTTTGCCATTTATGGCTGTTACTTTGCCTTCTAAAACCATTCTTAATGCACGCTCTGTGGCTTGCAATGGGTCGTCTATGACTGCACCCGGCATGGAACGGGACACCAATGTGCCATCTTCATTGTAGGCACGGTCTGCGAACACTTCTTGTGCCACCTTAACGCCTACATCGTTAGCTGCTTTAACCATTTCTGAATTTGCCAAAGCAAGCAAAATGGCGTTAGGTACTGCCTTTTTTACAGCTTCGGCAATAGCTTTTGCGAGCTCATAATTTACTGCTGCCATGTTATAAAGTGCTCCGTGAGATTTTACGTGTTTCAGCTCCGTACCTTCAGCTCTTGCAAAAGCTTGCAGTGCTCCAATTTGGTAGATGACTAAGTTTCTAACTTCTTCGGGTGTAAGTTGCATGTTACGGCGTCCGAACCCTTGAAGATCTGGAAAACCAGGATGGGCTCCCACTGCCACATTCTTAGAAGCTGCCATGCTTACTGTTTTTTGCATGACCATGTAGTCGCCTGCATGGAACCCGCACGCTATGTTAGCAGAAGTTACAAGGTTTAATAGTTCTCCATCCAATCCCAGCTTATAGGCGCCAAAGCTTTCTCCCATATCGGCATTTAAATCAACCTTGAGTGGCATTAGCTGTTCCTCCTTTCATTACTTAGCGTTCTTCCACCCATACATCGAAATACCGTTTGTCCACTGCCACACGGAGATGCTTGGCAGTAGCGGAAGCATTAGGGCTAAGCACAAGCCGGAGCTTGTGAAGTCTATCTTCTTGCTCTTTTAGAAGATAAACGGCTTCTTCCATGCTGATTGCCATGAATTGAACTTTGTCACCGGGCTTACCTTGAGCTAAGAGGGGAAGATCAGCTGTGCAGACTGTGGCTATCTTAGGATAACCTCCAGTGGTTTGTCCGTCAGCGAGCATAATAATGGGCATGCCATCACCTGGTATTTGCACAGCGCCAAGTGGAATGCCGTCGGATATGATCTGGGTGTGGTTTTTGCTGATATGTTCTACGCGTTCGCCTTCCAAGCGGTAGCCCATGCGGTCAGACTCGGCCGTAATTATGTACGTGCTATTGAGGAAATTCTGCACTGCTTTTTTGGAAAAGTAATCATCTTGTGGTCCCATGATAACGCGCAATGTGATGATGTCATTATCAGCGTTTATAACGTACTTTGGAACGTACTCGATGGGAATAAGCTTGCCTACATGCTGCGATGGTTCTTTTGAAGGCGAGCCAATTTCCAGTTTGTCCCCTCTTTGGAGGGGCCTTCCTTGAAAGCCACCAATCTTACCACCGATGTAGGTAGACCTGCTACCCATTACCATGGGCACGTCAAATCCTCCAGCTACTGCCAGGTACCCTCTTGCACCGACTTTTGCTCCCGAGATTGTAATGATATCGTTCTCTTTAACTTCAACTGCCTGCCACTGTGGTAAGAGCTGTTCATTTAACGTAGCTTGAAACAGTGCACCAGTTAAAGCAATGACGGCTGAGCCATGTACCTTAAGAGTGGGTCCTAGTAAAGTAATTTCCAAACAGGCAGCGTTTTCATCGTTGCCGACGAGTAAGTTTGCTACTTTATAACTGTACTGGTCCAAAGCTCCTGTAACGGGCATGCCAATGCTTCGGTAACCAAAACGGCCACTGTCTTGTACAGTGGTTAGAAAACCCGGTGAAACAACTTCAAAAAACGTAGGCATTTGTTACAGCGTACCTTCCTCTTCTTCAAGGTTATATGTTCGAACTTTGTAAGCACCGATTTTGGCCTGTTCACTAATGATTTGGTACTGTTCGGCTGTGATAGGTTGGAATCTTATGTAATTGCCGGCGCTGAACAGTACTGGCGGGGTCCTGAAAGGATCATATATGTTAACGGGTGTGCGCCCTATGATGCGCCAGCCACCAGGGCTGTCCACAGGATAGATACCAGTTTGTTCTCCTGCTATGCCTACGGAGCCAGCAAGGATTTTTGTCCTTGGATTCTCCAAACGTGGCGTGGCAATGCGCGGATTCATGCCTCCTAAGTATGGAAAGCCGGGAGTGAAACCCAGCATGTAAATGAGATAGTTCGGTGCACTGTGCAGTGCTATGACCTCTTCGGGGTCAAGCTTGCAGTAAGCAGAAACAAACTCAAGGTCTGGTCCAAGATCGCCGCCATAGCATACTGGTATCACAGTCACTGTTGGCTGTGAAATGTTTCCCTCACAGGTACTTCCCATAGCTCTTTCAAGGTATTTCTCAAGCGTTGCCGGTTCCAACTTAAGAGGATCAAAACACACCAGCAGTGAGCAATACGCTGACACAGTTTCAATGACGCCTTCAATGGGATTATGCTGCAGTGCTACGTTGAGCGCCCTAACTTTAGCATTTAGTTCTGGTGAAATTTTATTGCCTAGTTGCACTAGAAGCGCAGAATCGCCTGCTGGTTTTATGCAAAAGCTAATGTCCAAAACCTCCCACCTCCTGCATACATAATGAAAAGTCTAATACAAGAAGTGGGACAGTACACCTATATGAAGGTATTTAGCTTCGCTTTTGGTTACTCGGCAATAATGCTGGTGTAAGGCTCTGCCAGGAGCAAATTAGCAGGTATGATGCTGTCGTAACCATAGCGCTGGCGTATCTTTTCTACTACGGGCTTTAATGGATTTGGTTTTTCTTGGTAGAAAAGGCTAGGGGTGTAGTGCTGCCTTATGTCAGTCATGCCTACGCCAACCAACCGTACGCCTTGCTTATACGGTCTGAGTTCTTTGTTTAGCATTTTGAAGTTATGAAAAATTACGTCGGGGTCATTAGTGTAAAATTCCAGTTTCATGCCTGTTGATTCTGCACTCATATCATCGTAGCGTAAAAATATGAAAAGTTCTTTTGCACGGGAGTTAATCTCTTCCAAACCTTTACCAAGAGAATCGCAAAGCAGACGTCCCACTGCTTCTACTACCAGTGGGCTTAAGGTGCTTGCGTCCAAAGTAACACTGCGAGTAATGCTTTTTAAAGGTGGCTCCTGAGTAATAAGAGGCGTTTCGTCAATGCCTTGAGCGATTTTTTGGTAGTACTCGCCAAGTATGCCCATAAGGTTTTTGATTATGGGTTTTGGAGTTAAGGCTAAATCTTCTAAGGTATATATACCATTTTTATTGAGTAGAGCTTCTCTGCGGGAACCTATGCCTGGTATGGCTGATACGGGCAAGTACTTGTAAACACTGGGTATGGCCTGTGGTTTCCACCAAGTGAGTCCATCGGGTTTGCCTTCCTCTGTTGCCATTTTTGCTAAGATTTTTCCCGGAGCAATGCCTACGGAACAAGTAATACCAAACTGCTTCTTTACGTATCTTCTGATTTCTTCACCTACCTTATCTGGATCTTTGCCGTAGTAAGCCATGAAGAATTCGTCAATACTGTAATTTTCTACCTCAGAAGAAATGCTTCTTGCGTATTTGAGCATTTGGTTATGCACGTAACCGTAGAATGATGGATGAGCTTGCACCAGAATAAGGTCAGGGCAAAGGTTAAAAGCTTCCTTGGGAGGCATGCCAGCTTTTACGCCTTTGCGTTTAGCTTCGTAAGATGCTGCAGCTATGACGGAGCGCTTTTTCCCTCTGCCGTAGGGGTCAGCCATGACTCCAATGGGTTTACCTTTTAGTTTTGGATTGATGGCTTGTTCGCAGCTGGCGAAGAAGGCGTCCATGTCCACGTGCATGATCCATCTCATGGCAAGCACCATCCTCTCCAATAACCGTCGGGCCACAGGTAAACGAGTTCCCAGATTTGGTCTTCTTCTGTGGATATTATGAAGTGGTAAAGCTGGCGATTACCCTGCGGTTGCTGCCATTTTTGCTGCAAGGTTTTTACTTTTTGCCAGCGTTGCCCGTCTCTGAAAGCTAAAGGCTTAAATTCTGCACCATGGTAAAGCACCATGACTGTCATAACCATATTATAGCAAACAATTGTATACCATACATATGGTAAAGTAGCACCTACGCCATGTAAAAAGCTGTGGGATCTCTAAATCAACTTTTCTCGGGCTAAGCTTACATGCTGGTTCTTGCCCACAATGATGTGGTCAAGAAGCTGAGCGCCTACCAATTCGCAGGCTTGTTTCAGCTGTTTTGTCACTGCCACATCTTCTCTGCTGGGACTAGGATCTCCACTGGGGTGATTGTGTATCAAAATGAGCGCTTGAGCTGAAGTCAAGCTTACCTGTTTCAATATTTCTTTAGGATCAACCGTGGTTTGTATTGAACTACCTACACTGATTTCTACGTGTTTTATGGGGCGATTCTTCCTATCTAGCAGCAGTATCCAGAAGTGTTCTTTACCTTCGTTCATTAGCATGGAAGAGAAATAACGTGCTGCATACTCGATGGCATCTTCAGGGGTAGTAATTCTTGCCTCTTCCACAGTTTCATTTTGGAGAAACCGCTTACCTATTTCCAATGCTGCCTTTACTTGAGCGGCTTTGGCTTTCCCCATTCCCTTGATTTGTAGAAGTTCTTCTACGCTGGCTCGGTACAGTCCAGTGAAGCCGCCGAAGGTGTTCAGCAGGCGTCGTGCCAAATCTTCCGCTGTTTCCTCTTTATTGCCCGTACGTAGTATGATAGCGAGCAGTTTTGCATCAGGCAGGTGCTCAGGTCCTTTAGAAAGAAGCAGCTCTCTGGGGCGTTCAGAAACAATCCATTCCTTTATCGGAATTTTATAATTGGGGTTACTCACAGGACAAATAGCCCTTTTGAAAAAGTATGTGCGCCTAGAAGCAGCATGTTTCAATTATATATGGTCGGACTATCTAGTTCTCATACTAGTATTAGTTAACAAACACTGGAGAAGTTGATGGTTGTCAGGAAAGGAACTTTGGAAGACAAGAACCATTTCTCTGAGCTGGTGCTACTTGCAGCTCCATTTTTCTCAAAGTTGTTCGGAGAAGAAAGGGCAGTGGAGCTTTTGCAGGGGTTGTATGTGCATGATAATAATCTATTCAGCTTCTCTCATTGCTTGTTTGCTCAAGATGGTGATGACATCCTTGGATTGGTAGTGGGCTACGATTGGCAAACTAAACAGAACGAACAGCTGAGTACCGGTTACCTCATGATCAAGCACTTGGGACTTCAGTTTTTCAAGGCCCTGCCAGCACTTCTTAAGTTGGATGCACAGGTTAGTAGAATTTCGCGTGAAGACTATTACATAGCCTTTTTGGCTGTTTATCAACAAGTGCAAACACGGGGTGTAGGCACAGCATTAGTGAAGCGCGCTGAAGAGGACGCAGTTTCGTGCGGTGCGAGGTTTATCTGCCTGGACGTGGAAACAGAAAACGAAAATGCAGTTCGTTTTTACCAAAAGCGCGGTTATAGAATAGAAAGAACGTTTTCAGTAAATTTGACTCAGGAAGTGGTTCTCCACTTCCATAGAATGAAGAAAGAACTAAGGTAATTTTGGTCCACGTACCTACTGAGTGTTTAGCTAACAAAAGAACTTTCTTAATCCGAAAGAGCCTGCTGTGCCACTAGAATGGCTGGCGTCGGACGTCCTTGAGTGGTTGAAAGAAAAAAGGCTTTATGACTATGTTTATAAGCGGCGACAGTAAATTAAAGCAAACTGTTTTGCTACCTGCTTACGTGGTTACTTTGCTTAAGCAGTATGTGGGATTCATTAATGATGGCGCCCTTGGTCGCCTCATAAAGTGGGACTGGGGTGCTGGCAAGTTTGTTAACCAAGGTTTCTAACGGGACCTTGGGCCAAAGCTTTATGTGCTCAGGGAGCTGTTTTCTTAAATTGTGAATGTGATCTTTGGGTTGGATTACGTCAGCTTTAATAAATGGCTGTTTGATGTTATGCACTCCCATGTTCATTAGTGCGTACTCTCCAAGTTGATTCCAAACTTTTTTCACCAGTGATAGCCAATCATATGGCGGCACTAAGTCGTTGTAGTCTTGTGTAACCACAGTCCATTCGTCTACTTCGTCTGTTTCTTCATCGTTGCTTTGTAAGTAATAGGGGAGTTTGTTCTCGTAATCCTCGGCACGCACAATGTTTATAGGGCCCCTTGCTGGGTTTGTGATAATAACTCGGGCTCTAAATAGGTCTGAGAACAATGCTGCCCAGTCTTTTCTTGGGGTGTAAACGGTACTGCCCAGCAAGCTGAGCATTCTTACGTTGTACTTTCCTAAGCCCGTTATAAAAGGAAGTATGTCATAGAAGCTGGTGTAAATGCGTGGTTGCATCAATCGGAATGCTTCGCTAACTGATGGAGTAAGGACGCCTTTCTTTAGCTGTCTTGCCCATAACTGTGGAGCGTATACACCGACTTCATGTGTGCAGGGCTGATCAGGTACTTGATAGTCTACGTAGAATGTGTGAGAAAAGGTCAAAGGATAATGAGCGCTGGAGGTTTCATCAGCCAAAGCTACAAGACCATTGAGATAGGTGTAGACCCAGTGAAGTTCCCACCCGCTTATCATAAGTTGTTTTCTGTATTGTTTAAGACGATTTATGGTTTGGCTAAGCTCTTCTTCCCACAAACTTCTTAGGTGCGCAGGCAAAAGGCTTGCGTCAGGGTGTTCCTTAACATTAGTAAAGGTGGTTCTCATTAGTGGGGCATGGTGCAGCGTAGTAGCTAAGGATGTTAGGTAAACCAGCGTGGGTCTAAAGTCCTTCGGATAGTTTTGTGAAAGCTTTTCTGCGGCGTCTACCACAAGATTCAAGCCCAAAAGAGTGTGTCTGGAGATGAGCTCGCCGTTTTTCAACTGCTCTTGGAAACGGGCATCGATTTTACCTACATCATGTAGGTACACTAAACTCTGCATTATATCAAGGCTGTAACGCAGAACACGGTGAGCGTCTGGGCCCACAGGCGGACGCCATAGTTTTTCAGTGAGCTCTCTAAAACGCTCCGCCACATCCAAGGAATGGCTCCACAGAGTTCCTGCTTCTTTGTCCCGATTTAGCTTTGGTATGACAGTTAGATAGACGTCTTTAAGGCCGTAGTGTTCAATTAAGTTCATGTTAATATTCTACTGTAACAAGAGAGAGAAAGGCTGCAAGTTCTGTAGTTTTTATCTAATGCGTTGGAGGTGCACCACCATGGCAAAGAAAAGCAGTAGCGTGAGAGGGAGTGCGGCACGCTGGATATTAATAGTAATCTTGGTTGTCGTAGTTGGCTTTGCTGCGGGTTTCTTGTATTCCAGATATGGCACGGGGTTTTTCGGTTCCAGCATAAAGCCTGGTTACTTGTCCAACATGGATTCTATTTATGTCAACAACATTTCAAAAGAGTTGGAGCTTACTGCAACGCAGCAAGAGGTGGTGCAGCTCGCACTGAAGGCTGAGCTTTCGCAAAGAAAGGCTTTGACACGGGAGGGGCTGGCTGAGAGTGCTATTGCTTCGGAACTGAAAAGTACTACTGCGTCAGCTGTGGATGTGATTAGGGCTGCTTTGGGTGATAAGACCGACACCTTCCTGAACCTGGTTAAAGAGTATAACCGTGGTAGGTCCATACCTGTAAAGCTGGTTCCTGTGAAGGTTTATTTCATTGTGGCCGATCCTGACTGGGCCGTTAAAGCTGAAGAGCATTATGTGGTGGACGAGAATAAGCCGCTTAGAGCTTTGGAATCACTCATTGAGGGACCCGAAGATTTAAGTATGGGTATGCCATTACCTCCAACCACTCGCATACTCGGGTTTACTGTGGAAAACGGTACAGCTTATGTGGATTTAAGCCGGGAAGCGATAACAGAGGCTTACAAATACTGTCCTGTGTCTGCTGGTGGCGAAGCTATGAGTATTAACGCCATAGGCAACACATTGACTGAATTTTCAGAAATTCAAAGGGTAAAGCTCAGTATTGAAGGTAAGACACAAGGCGAAATAGACGGATATTCCATAGAAGAATATTGGGGCCATTTTGGACTGCCCAGCGAAATAACGAGGAATGAAGAGGTCATAGTTCCGTAGGATTCTCGCCAGCGTCATTATCCGTATCACTGAAAATGTCAATGTCGAAGGTGATCTGGTTTTCTTGTGTGAGTAACTCTGTGGACGGTTGGTAGAATAGTTCCCAGCAAACGTGCTTGTCCATGATGATGTCGCGAACTTGTCTTTCTCGCTGAGTAAGTTGTTTAGAACTGCCACTTTTCACTTCAATGAACACAACCTGTTTCAACTGTCCGTCACTAAGGCCGTCAAACACGATCAGATCCACGGGCGTTCCTAAGAAGCGAGCGTCTTTTGGGTTGTACTTGAAGTCAGGCAAAAAAGGTACCAGATGCTCTGTTATTTGACCCAGCATGACTGATTTGCTACGTTTAGTGGCATCTTGCCTAATTTCCTCTTCCACTTCCAGCTTCCACTGTTCCAGGACTGATTTATACTGCTGATCTATGGACTGCTTCAAGGTCTCTATTTCTCGGCTTTTCCAGTCTTCAAATTGCGCCTTCCAGTATGCTTCCGCGCGGAGTTGATTTTCACGTAACTGGTTTTCATATTGCTGGTAGAGTTCTCTTCGTGTTCTTTCTAGGTCTCGCTCAAAAGCCAACCTGAAGAACAGCAGGATAACTATGCCCACTGCCAAACCAATCAAGAACCACCACATAGCAGTATTGTAATGCAAAAGGAGCCAGCAGGAGTGTTGCTTTGGCTGGCTCCACAAAATGTGGTATGGCTTTTTTACTACAAGCTTAGAAGTTTATCAATAATTTGCACGTAAACGTGAGGTAGTTTTTTCAGTGAAGATACTTCAACGTATTCATTGGGTCCATGCACGTTCCCGCCTTTGGGTCCAAAATCGATAGCTTTCACACCTAGGGGTGTGAAGTAGCGTGAGTCTGCTGCGCCTGCACCTTCAACTGCCTTGGCACGTTCTCCGTTTTCCTTTAGAACCTGGAGAACTGTTTGAACAAATGGTTCTTTGGGATCTGTAAAGAGAAAGCCAGCTTTTTCCTTGTTGCCAAAGTCTACCTCGGCGTCAGGCAGATTATAAGAAAGTACCTCTTTTAAGGTACTTTCAATGTCCTGATTGTCATGGCTCATGGCTCTAATATCCAAGGAAAGAGAATGCCTTTCGCCATCAAAGGCATACATATTGGGTGTTATGGAGACACCAAAATCGCTGTATTTTTCAGCTTTTATGGGAGCTCTTACTAAAGGGACAACACCTTTTATAAGCTTTGTTAGGTTTTCATCTACTTCTACTTCTGACTGCGTTCCCTGCTCTGGTTTTACGTATGTTAGAGTGACTGTTCCCGGTACCACGTTGGATTTGAGAAAGGCTCCAGCGAGGGAGACAGCTTCATAATCAGTTTCGCGTAGTAACTGAGACGCAGCTATTAAAGGGTGGGTGTCCACGCCCGGCAAGAAGTAGGCAGCATGTCTCGTTTCCACAACGGGTGTACGAATCTCAAAGGTTTGTTCTTCAAGCTTGCCCTTTGTCATTTTCTTTGCAGTAGGGACAGAAATGGTTACGCTAAAACCTTTTCTCCTTCGAACTATGGGGATCATGCCTGTACCATCCGCATTTATCAAGAACGAAGGCAATTTACTAGTCTCATGGAGTTTTTCTGCAATGTACAGAGCGGTGGCTCCTCCAGTTTCTTCATCACCTGTGAAGGCAAACAGTACTTTGCCGTTTAGTGGTTTTTCTTTGAGCTCTTTTAGGGCAAACATGAGGGAGGCGACGTTGCCTTTATCATCCACGGAACCTCTGCCGTAGGCTTTATCGCCTTCCACGGTCAATTTAAAAGGTTCATAGTGCCATTCATCTTTACTTACAGGTACTACATCAAAATGTGCCATGACCATGACTTTTGGCAAGCCTTCGCCTATTTCACCAACAACAGCATAGGCGCCATTGTGCTCGATTATCTCGCTATCAATGCCCCAAGATTGCAGAGTGCTTTGTATAAACGCGGGGCACTCCCTGGAAGGCATCTCACCTTTGCTTGGGTCATTTACAGTCTGAAATGAAACCAGGCTGGAAAGTAAATCTAAGACATCCAAAATGCAACACCTCCTATTTACATCTTTCCCCTTTAACTATACTCTCGAACAAGAAGCTTAACAGAAAGCATTTACTGAACGGATTCAGTCTACTATTTGAAGCTCCTTGGGGAAATGGTTCAGCACTTCGCAGCCAGTTGGTGTTACCAATACTAAATCTTCAATGCGGACGCCGAACTTACCAGGCAGGTAAATGCCCGGTTCAATAGAGAAGATCATACCTTCCTGTACTATATCTGTATTGACTGAAGATACATCGCCAGTTTCATGTACATCCAGACCGATGCTGTGACCTGTGCGATGAGTAAAATAACCACCAAAGCCGAAGTTTTCAATGTGATTGCGAGCCGCTGCGTCGATGTCGCAGAATCTTACGCCTGGTTTCACAGTTTCAATGGCCTTTAGGTTTGCTTCCAAAACGATGTTGTGAATTTTCCTTTGCAAGTCGTCTGCTTTCTTGTAGAAAACTGTTCTAGTCATATCTGAGCAGTAGAAATTCTTACGGCAGCCAATATCAATGATGACACTATCGCCTTCCTTTAACGAAGTAGTTGAATCACTTTCGTGGTGCGGGTCAGCGCCGTTAGGGCCGTAAGCAATAATGGGTTCAAAGGAATATCCATCTGCTCCTAGTTCTTCGTAAATGTCCAGCAGCAAGCGACTCACCTTTTTCTCTGTATGCAAATTGGGAATTAGGTGCAAAACCCTTTCCATGGCTTGGTCGTTTATATGTGATGCTTCTCTCATAAGCTGTTGTTCCATGTCATCCTTTATGGCACGGACGCTATCAACAATACTGGAGATGTCCACAAAATCCTTTATGGGAATAGGGGATTGGTGCATGAGCTCTATAAGGAAACGGGCAGGCCAGTTCTTGTCAACTCCTAGAGGCTTGTCAGGAGCAATGTGGGGTAAAAGTAAAGCGATGGGATCCTGAGAATCGTTGTAGGTTACCACATCCAGACCAAGTTTTTCCCTGATAGGGAACAGTTCATTTACAAAAAGTGTGGGGATTTGTTCACTTCTGATCAAGAGTACCAACATCCGTTCTCCTGGGTTTATCCACTTACCTGTGAGGTAGAAAATGTTTGTGGGGTCGGAAATGATCGTTTGGGATAGACCAGCTTGGGTCATCCCTTCCAGTACTTTTTCTAAACGCTTCTGATTCATATGGGTTCTTACCTCCTTTACAAAGATTGTACGTTCCTTTGGCAGGAGGTAAGAACCCTTATTCTTTGTGCAAATTAGGTGCTCTGCTGCAGCAAGGTTCTAATGGATTCCCAGCGCTGTTCTTTGGGAGCTCTCTGGGTAGCAATGTTTAAATCTCCAAGTAATCTCTCATGGTAAGTTGGAACCTGCTCTACTTGGTAGAAAATCCCGATGGGAAGCTTTTCTGTCTGCTCTGCAAGTTTCATGGCTTCTTCCACTGTACTAACTGGCTGCGGTAAGATTTCTACTTTGCTGTTGTAGAGCTTGTAAGTATCGTTAAAGGAAACGCACGGCTGGAGCACGTCAATGAAAGAAAAGCCCTTGTGCTTCATAGCTTGGTAGAAAACATCCGTAAGTTCCTTAAGCTTCCCTGAAAAACCCCGCGCAACAAAGGTGGCTCCTACGCTAAGCATGAGCTTTATTGGATTAAGCGGCTCTTCTGGGCTACCAAAAGGTGTGGACGGTCCTCTAAAACCTTCTGGCGAAGTAGGAGTGAACTGCCCTGTGGTTAAACCGTAAACGCCGTTATCATGTATTATTACTGTTATATCAGCGTTTCTCTTGGCTGCAAAAATGAGGTGTTCGATGCCTTCCCCGAAAGCGTCACCATCACCGGCAAAAGCAACAACGGTAACCGAGGGGTTAGCCAGTTTCATGCCCTGGGCTGTGGCTATTTCTCTGCCATGTAGGGAATAAAAACCTGACAGATCCAAGTAGTCGAAAATCTTTGCGTGACAACCTATTCCAGCGGTGATGAGAATGTTATTTCTGCTTATACCGTCCTCTTGTTCTAATCTTCTAACAGCATTCTTGAACGCATTGAAAATGCCGAAGTTACCACATCCTGGACACCATGTGTTTTCTGCATAAGTGGTCAGGTCATCAGGCATACTATATCACCTCCTTTATTTGCTGGGCGAGTTCTTCTGGATCAAAGGGTCTTCCGTCGTATTTCCTAATGGAAGCTTTAGCTTTTATGCCCGTTTTCTCTTCTATCAGGGTTTCAAAAGCTCCCATAACGCTTTGCTCTACTACGATGGGGTTAACATTTTTGAATTTTTCAAATTCCCACGTAGGGAACGGTTCTAAGTAAATAGGCTGAACCACTGTTGCTTCCAAATTAGCACACTGCAGTGCTTCCAGCACTGACATGGTTGTGGAACCGTAGGTAAAGATGACTGGTTCACCATGTCCAAATACGTTTACGGTGTGCATCTGCATAAGCTTCTGCACCAGTGTCTCTTGTTTTTTGGCACGTTTTTCATGCATTTTCGCTATCATCTGTGGGTCTTCGGTGGAAACGCCGTATTCATCATGTTCATAGCTGGTAAACTTTATCACTTGGTCAGAAGGTGGGAAAAGCAGAGGAGATATGCCATCTTCTGTTATCTTATACCTTAAATACTTCTCGTCACCGCCCTGATACATGATAGGCTCTGCCCAATATGCTTTAGTGGGGTCTATATCCACGGTCATGCGGCTTTCCTCAAGATGTTTTTCGGTTAGCAAAATGCCCAAAGTTTGGAATTCCTGTACCAGACCAAGCATTTCAGCGGCAAGGTAAAAAGCTTCTTCCATGCTGTAAGGGGAAGCCACCACCCGAGGAAATTCTCCATGCCCCTGGTTTATGGCAAAGCGCAGGTCTCCTTGCTCTGTGTAAGTAGGCACACCTGTGGAAGGACCAGGCCTAGAACCAAGTACTGCAAGTACAGGTACTTCTGCCATACCGGAAAGTGAGAATGCTTCCTCCATGAGTGCCATGCCACCTCCACTTGAAGCCACCATGGTTTTTAGTCCCATGCTGGCAGCACCCAGCGCCATGTTTATGGCAGCCAGCTCACTTTCAGGATGCATTACACCAATTTGGAACTCTTTCGCATGAGCAGCCAAGAAATGCAGTATGGAAGAAGCAGGTGTCATGGGATAGGCAAAGAAGAAATCTAGACCGCCAGCTACAGCGCCTAGTGAGATGGCTTCGTTGCCACTGATCATGGGAAGTGGTTTCTCATTAGTTTTCTTCAGTGCGAATTTTCCAAAAAGCTGTGGAGCTGCGGCATCATAGATCTCCATGGCGAAGTTGATGTTGTTTTCAGCATCTCTGTATTGTTCGCGGATGACATCTGCCAATTCATCCTTTGACATGCCAATACTTACGGCAAGGACTGTGACAGCACCCACGCCTAACCTAAGTTCGGAGTTTGTGTATTTCTTTGAAATGGTAGAAAACGGTATTCCTATACCGTTTGGGACTGTTTCGTCTTTCATGGCATCTGAGTTGAAAACCATGATACCACCATCACGAAGATGCTCTTTGTGCATATCGTAGCTGCGCTTGTCAGTGGCAACTACCAAATCTGCTCTCATGTAATGGCTTTTTATGGGATAAGTAGCTGAGGAAACCACTGCGAAATTGTGTCCGCCTTTTATAAGACTTTGGTAATCTTCCATTTCGAAAACTCTTCTGCCCATTCTTGTAAAGATGTAACCGGCTACGGCTCCTGCCTTTCTTATACCGGCCCCAGCCGTGCCTCCGGCTATGAAGGTAAATAGTTCCTTTTCCACCTTGTCACCCCCTAAAAAATCTCAAATTTTTTAAATGGTTAAATCTATTATAACGCTTTAGGAAAATCCCAAGTGAGTGCTTTTTTTGTGTAGCTCTCTTCATCAAGTACTCTTAGCATCTCTACATCTTTTCCAAAAATTGACAGTGTTGTACCTAATCCAGCCGAACGGCCAGTGATTTGGACTAAACTCAAAGCTTTTGTCATATTCGTAGCCGAAGTAATAGGTGGCAATACAGAAGCGCTATAAACTACCTTATCGGTTTTTACTACGTTGCCATCAGCTACATCTCAATAATGGAGATAAGCTTCAATAACAGATCCCGTTCGAGGTATGAGCCCAAAGAAGGGGCTAGAGTTCTCTAAACCTTGATTGATGACAGAATCTGAATCCTCCAGGGGACGGAGCCACGAAGGTGATAACCAAGATCGAGGCTGGGACGACCAGTACCACTAATGGCACTCTGTTAACCTTTTTCATTTTCCCCAATGAAGATAGTTTTGTTCAAGTTCTTTTTCTTCCTCCCGTCCCGCTACCTTCTTTGCACGCATAGGACGTCGCCCCCTTTAAGTTATCGCCTCGCGGCTGAGCAATATTATTCTGCAACGTTTTTAGCCCTATTTCATCTACGCATGTGTACGGCGGTTATATCAACTCTTTACTAATAAACTACTCATTTAACTGCCACTAAGACGTACTTTTCATCATCGTCTATGGCTATTTGCACATTCAAATTGGCTTCCACCATGAACTGACTCACTATATCAACACTGGGAAGTTCTACTTTTGCCATGTCGCCTCCCATGTCTTTGTGCATCTTGTTTATGTGATTGCGGCCCTGAGAGTGGCAAATAGCCAGTTTTCCGCGCGGCTTTAACAACTCTGCCATTTTCTTTATACTGCCCTCTTTGTCAGGAAAGTGGGGGAAAGAGGAGTAACAAATCACTAGGTCAAAAAGGTCATCGGTTTCAAAAGCCATGACATCAGCTAAAACAAAATCTACGTTCGGATAGGTTTGTTTTGGAAACTTTTCTCTGGCAAGGCGAAGCATATTCTTGGAGTAGTCCAAACCGACTACCCGACCTGTTGGGCCAATTGACTCAAGAAGATACGGTATTAGCACACCTGTGCCACAGCCTACGTCCAGCACGTGGTCACCAGGTTTAGGTTTAAGAATGTTCATTATGTCCTTTATTTTTCTGGGGTCGTGGTGGTTTTTGCTATCCCACTCGGTGGCTGCTTTATCAAAAAACGCTTTTTGGTTCAGATCCATACCTATTTTTTCACCCTTTCAAAGTAACAGGATTTGCGCTTCTCTCGTGCACGTTCGTCTGCCTATGCACTAATAGTGTTACCAAGGGAGGAATGGTAAGTATTTGAATAACAATTCCAGGTAGACCTATGACGAACATGCTGTAAAGAAAAGCTGTTAGCTTGAATGGTATCCCAAGAACAAAGTTGAAAAGAATCCAGTTTGCCAAGATAGAGACCAATCTGCCTATGAGCATTGCTGAGATCATGGAAACATACGTGTTTTTCTTAAAGTTTCTGTATAAGAGCGACGTAGTAATACCATAAGTGAATAGTTCAGCGGTCATTGTAAAAACCGTGGGCACTGGAGGCATTCCTGTAAGGAAAGAGCTAAGAAGTGGAGTGGTTATGCCGACTAGTGCGGCAAACTGCCATGGCAGCAGAAAACCAGCAACTAAAACGGGTATGTGCATTGGTAAAAACATGGGGCCACCAAAAGAAAGCATGTGAAAAACCATGGGTAATAGAACACCCACAGCGATAAGTAAGGCGGCCAGCGTCAAGAACTTAACTTTTGGATTCATCAGTCAGTGCTCCTTTGCATAGAAGTTGCCAATGGTAACATCAGTGTAATATTCTAAACCAGAATTATGTTAATCACCTAAGGTCTAAGCTTTTTCTAAAATGGGATTGAAATTCAAAGAGACTATTTTTGTTGGTTCTGGTAAGTTTTCTTTTGTTATTTCCAGCACGTCCAGTTGCTCATAAGGATGGTCTTTAACGAATGCATCAAGATCGCGTAGTACAGTTTTTAAAAAGAAGCTGGCATACTTCGTCTTGTAGTGCATGGGAATAGCAATGTTAGGTTTTAGTTGGTCAATGACCTTCCATGCTTCATCAGGGCCAATTGTGAAGAATCCCCCTACGGGTAGAAATATGATATTAGGCTGGTCCAGCGCTTCGAGTTCTTTTTCTGTTAGCAGAGTACCTAAATCACTTAAGAATGCCAAAACCATATCTTCGGCTTCGATGCGGAACAAAGAGATCTTGCCTCTTTTTGCTCCTTGGGCATTATCGTGGAAGTAGGGAATGGCGGTGATCTTTACCCCATCAAATTCTTCTGTACCTTCTTTAAGCACTTTTTTGAACGCTTTTACTTTTTTAACACAGTTATGATCGCCGTGTTCATGGGACACAAGGACTAAATCCACTTCGGGGAAGGAAGCTTTGTAGCCAGTGGAAGGGTTGTAAGGGTCAGTAAGTATCTTCACGTTTCCTGTTTCAATAAGGAAACATGAATGTCCAAGCCATCTGATTCTCATGTTGTTTTCACCTCCTTCTAAGGTTGATTGGGATTTACAGGTACAAAGGAGCCATTTTGTGAGCTGGATTGGTAAGCAGCTTCCAAAACGAGCTGAGCGCGATGGCCTTCTTCAAACGTGGGGGTATGATCTAAAATCTTCCCCTCTGCTACCGAGCTTAAGAACCAAAGCAAACTTGTCAGGTGCGTGTCTACCATAAAACCCTGAGAAAGCTTCGAGTTTGGGTAAAGTTTTACTATTCTTTTGTAGAATGGATCGTTAGCTAAGAGCTTCGGATCTGGGTAAATACGTTGGTCTTTTTCATCATAAAAGATGGGGGAGTAGGGGTTGTGGTCCAAATCGATAAACAGAGAGCCTTTGTCACCGTAAATCCACATGCGATTAGCATCGTTGCCCACGGCGAGCCGGGATGCCTCAATGGTTCCCTTAACGTCGCCTTGTACCTGCAAGCTTAAAGAAGCCCAGTCGTCTACATCTACCTGCTGGAATATGCCTTCTGAGTTTTTACGCTGCTTTACGATGGTGTCAGTCAAGCAGCTTACAGAATGAATTTCTCCAAGCAGGAACCGAACCAGGTCTATTAAGTGGATACCGAGGTCTGCCAAGGCACCGCCACCGCTTTTATTCTTTTGTAATCTCCATGTCATTGCTTTTTCTGGCATGAGGTAGCTTGAGTGTAGCAGTTCCCCACGAAAAGCATAAGGGCGACCAATGATACCTTGTTTTATGGCAGCATGAGCGGAAGCCACAGCTGGGTTGAACCGCATTACGAATGCTACTTGATTTACGACGTTACTCTTTTGAACCTCTTCAACCATGAGCTTTGTCTGTTCACTATTGTTTGCAAGTGGCTTTTCACAGTAGATGTGTTTCCCTGCTTGAGCAGCCAATAAGGTTTGCTGGCAGTGGAGAAAATTCGGGGTGCATATATCTACTACGTCTAAATCTTCTAGCGAGACTAACTTTTCCATGGTATCGACTATCTCTGCAAAGCCGCAGCTTTTGGCTGTTTCCACGTTTTCCATGGGGTGAGTGCTGTAAAGTGCTTTCAAGTTAATGCTAAAATCCACGGGAACATTCAGTAGAGGTAAATTCCTAAGCCCAAGCAGGTGGGTTTTGGCTATGGTTCCTAATCCAGCTAAACCGTAATTGATCTTCATGTTTTCAATCCTCACAGTTCCACCTGGGTTACCTTGCTTAGGTAACGAGGTTTGTCCGGGTTAATGTTTCTTAAGCGAGCCAAATAGAACGCAAATAGCTGAGCAAAAGTAACTTCAGAGAAAGGATAGAGCAGGTCATGGTTAGAGGGCAGTTCAAACCAAGCATCACCGAGCTTCAAAGCTTCTTCGTTGTCTGAAATTACAAGCACATGTGCTCCCACCTGTTTGATTCTTTCTATGACGTTTAGGCTGGCAGGTAATGTGGCATCGGCTGGTGCAAAAATGATAACGGGCGACATGTGGCTCAAAATGGCAATGGGGCCATGCAAAAAGTCCACAGATGACATGCCCCATGCATTTATGTAACAAGCCTCTTTAAGTTTCAGAGCTGTTTCCTCTGCGGCACTATATGAGAGACCTGTGCCAAGAATTACTAGGTTCTGTGCCAGCATGTATCTTTGTGCCAAGGCTGATACTTGTTCTTTATGCCTTAAGATGGTTTCTACTGAAGTAAGGAGCGATACATCATCTAAGGGTTTATCTGCCAAGGCATAAGCTAACATGAGGAGAGAGGCCATAGAAGCGGTAAAGCTTTTCGTAGCGCACACACTTTCCTCTTTGTTCGCCTGCATGTAGATGGCATTTTCACCAGCTAGCTTATAGAGTGTACTTTCTTGGTTATTGGCTATGCCAACGGTTAGAGCGCCTTCTTCTTTTGCACGCTTTACGGTTTCACATACGTCGTCGGTCTCTCCAGATTGCGAAACGCCTACTACCAAAGCTTTGGATATTTGAGGTGGATTCTTGTACAGGGTGTACACAGAACCAGTACTTAAGGCAGAAGGGATGTTCGCTATGAGTTGAAATGCATACTGACCATAAATGCAAGCGTTGTCTGAACTACCTCTGCCAGCTAACAAGGCGAAGTCTGGAGCATACTGCTTTATGCGTGATGCAATTGCCTTAACGTTATCTGATTCCCGCTCAATTAGCCTTCTTAGTACTTCAGGGACTTCCTCGATTTCTGCTAACATTCTAAATTCTTGTTCGTTCACTGTATTTACCTCCTTGCTACTACATGGTTGCTAACTATGGTGGTGGTTTCTTAATGCCTCAATTATGATTTCGACTATCCTTTCTCCTTCTCCACGCTGCAGCAGGGTGGAAAGGGTTTCATACCCACCTTCATCATAGGCGCTCATGTCAGGAATGTAGCCAATGTAATCAGATGCATACCCCACAACAAAGATCTTCTTAGGTTTTAGTGCTTCTTCTATTTGCTTTCCCAATGTGGAAAATAACTCTCCTGGCACACCAACAAAGCTTACTTCTCCAAAAACTAGAATGTGTAAGGCTGTTTGGATAAGTTGAGCGCCATTTACAGCAGTGCTTGTTCTTATTAAGCTCTCTATGCCTTCAACCTTTGATTCCCAAGGTCGAAGGTTTTGTTCTCCTCTTAGTCTGGCGCGCTGGAGTTCTTCTTGTGCCTGCCTTAGCATATTTCGAAGAACATCCATGGGTGGCATTTCCTTTATCTTCAACTGAACCGGTATGGTGATGGCTTGGAACTTATCAGGGTCTAAATCAATTTCTTTAGTGTTTGGTATGCATCTTATCAAGCTGTCTTGTACGACCTTTGCGACGCGTTCTATCTCATCAAAATCGGATTTCTGCCGATAAAAGCGCGTGCTGACATCACCTGCTGCGCCGTTGAAGAACACGGCAAACTTTAAGTTATTTACCTGCTCAGTGAGCAAAGATGCAACTGTTCCAGGGAAATCAGCGCTTATTAAGTGATTTTGCTCGTGTAAAACGGTGGGATGACATCCGAAGTTATAAAGCAATGCCTTGCTACCGTCTTCACCCTGTAGTATTAGCATCTTGAAAGTGGGTAGTCGTTCCTCTGTGTTAAGCTCTCGGCGATTACCAAACACCCTTCGAGTAAAGGGGCATTCTCCAAACAGTAGCTTTCCTGATTTAACATCTTTCATTGATTCCAAAGCACTATTTACAGTCTGCTCCACTGTGTACTCAAAAAGAGTGCTGTCAATATTTCCCACGGCCTGCACTTTCCCATCAGGAGTTAGGAGTTTTGTGCTTTGAAGCCCTTCAGGACCTGAATGAGTATGGGTTGCAGCTATGAGAATATGGTCTTTGGGAATGCCTGTATGGCTCTCAAGTTGTGAAGCAACAGCTTGAGAGAAATCCAGAGAGATGGCAAGTGTGTCAAGCGCAATGAGGAAAAACTTTTGGTGTTCGGCAAATTCCAAATACAGTGCTTTTGCGTAAAGATCGTCATGAACACCTTCTGCTTTTCTCTCTCCAAGAAATCCTGCCATTTGTATCCCCAGTGGGAGTGTAATAGTTCTTTGAGAATACCCGTATTTAATCATTCTCTGCCTCCAAGAAGTGCTTTATGGCGAGCAAGACTCCTTTATCTTCATTGGAACTTGTAACAAAAGAAGCCTTACTTTTCGTAAAATCGTCGGCATTAGCCACGGCCACAGAGAACTTGACCACGTCGAACATGGTGGCATCGCTTTCATTGTCTCCAATGGCCATGACATGTTCAGGATCGATGCCGCAAATTTGCAACATGTGCTGTAGAGCACTGCCCTTTGTGACGCCAATTGCCATTATGTCCAAACAACCATCATCTGCTCGCATAACATCGATCTTGTCACCGAGAAGTTCTCTGAGCTCTTCTTTTAATTGGTTTAGATACTCTTCCTCAAGTATGATGGATACTTTTCTTACACCGACTATGGCTTCTGGTGGTATGTCAGAAAGATCAGTGTTTACCACAGGAGCGGGCTCTTTTTCTGTAAACACAGGTACTTCTGGTCTTTTGTAGCAAATCATGCTGTTGCCCCGATATAGGTAAAGGTTGCAGCGGTATCTCTTTCTTACCAAATGGTCTATGATAGCTTTTACTACATCTTCCTCGATAAACTGCTGATAAATGATTTCCTCCGTAACGGGGTCAACAACAACTGCTCCAGCTTCGCATATGACTGGCACATCTATGGGGAATCTATGTGCGAAGGTTTTCACCGAGGGGTAGCCTCGTCCAGAAGCGATTGTTAACTTCACTTCTGGACTTAGCATGCCCTTTATCTCTTCTACATACTCTTGCGGCAGCTCAGAGTTATTGTTTAGCAAGGTGCCATCCAAGTCTGTAACGATAAGTTTCTTGATATGCTTGAACCTATCCCTTATGTCCTCTAAGATCTTATCGTTGCTAATCTGCTCTTGCATAGATGAGATTTCCCTCTCCTATGGTGGCTTCCACCTGAAGCGTTTCTTTATTCAAAATTACCATGTCAGCCATGGACCCTTTCTTTATGGTTCCGCGATCCTTCAGGCCTATGGACTTTGCAGGCAGTAGCGATGCACATGTGAAAGCTTCTCGTAGAGAAAGTCCACCGATGTTAATGAGATTTTTAAAGCCCTTATCCATGGTAAGTACTGAACCAGCTAGTGTTCCATTTTCTAACCTAGCTGAGGTTTCGTCTACGATTATTGTCCTATTCCCCAGAGTATACTTGCCTGGCTTCCCTAAACCTGCTGCCATAGTGGCGTCAGTGATGAGTACCAGCCGATCTTTGACGTACTTGCACATAATTTTCATGGTAGCAATGTGCGTGTGAACCCCATCTGCGATGAACTGTAAATAGAATGGATAAAGTAAACCCGCACCTATGAGACCTGGCTGCCTGTGTTGAAAGGGGCTCATGGCGTTGAAATAGTGTGTTATGGAGGTCGCTCCTTTTGCATAGGCTTTGGCAGCTGTTTCATAGTCTGTGGACGTGTGGCCCAAAGAAACACTAACGCCATACCCGGCGAAAAGTTCTATCATGTCCAGATGTCCTTCAATCTCAGGAGCCATGGTAACCATGAGAGCCTTGCCTTCACTAAGAAGCTCCATGATGTCATCTCTGTTGGCTTGCCTAAATAGATTTGGATCCATGGCACCGGGAACTTTCTTGCTAATGAATGGCCCTTCCAGATGAAGTGCAAGTGGTTTCGCCCCTTTTACCTGGGCAAAGCTATTAGAAAGCTGCATTATGGGCTTTAGTGTTTCAACAGGTGCACCTGTGGTAGTAGGAAGAAATGCTGTGGTACCTGTAGAGGCAAGCTTTTCTGCCATGCTGCCTATGGCCTCCAATGTGCCTTCCATGGTGTCATGGCCTGCGAATCCATGAATGTGAACATCGACAAAACCAGGCCCTACTACGTAGTCGGTTAAATCTACCAGTTCAACCCCGCTTTCGGGTGGTTCAAATGAAACTTGCTCGACGCGTGAATTGTTCACTTCAATGTAGACAGTGCCGTCAATGGGCTCTGGTGCGTAAAAGTGGTCTGTCTTTATCACATAGTGATTACTTTTAATTTCAATGGTCATTATGGCGTGCCTCCTAAAACTCCTGTTTTACTTGTTGATCCAGATGCGGTACCCGTATAGGTCTCTGTATTTTTCTTTTAATTTATCGTTGAACTCCGGGCCACCGTCAATGTTTGCACTCATGAGTACTGGTGGCTCAAAGTTATTTGCAAGCATTTCCTCGATGGCGAAAACTACTGTTTGGTTCAGAAGTAAATCTGCAGCAATGGAGGATGTACCACCCACTTTTGTGTAGAGTCCTTCTATTTCCACTGCAGCGTCTCCAGGTATGCTATGGTTATCTAGCACCACGTCTGCAAGTTCGAATAGTCTTTTCCCACTAGAGTGCCTGGATGTGCTGTTTTTACTCACTTCTAAGGCAGTCACAGCGATTAAAGGTACATTCTTGGATTTCACAAAGGATGCCATTTCTATAATGAAGGGATTTCTTCCCGAGTTTGATATGATCACTACACAGTCCTTTTCTCTTAGATCCCAACTTTCTATGAACTTTGTTCCTACACCTTCAATGGTTTCGTAACGCCCGAAGGTTTCTTCCATGACAGCTTTCGCTGGCAGCAAGCCACCAGCTCTGCCAGCAATTTCTATGGAAGCAGCATAGGAATGGCCACTGCCAAAAGCCTGTATAATGCCACCATTCATGATGCTCTGCGCCATCAAGTGGCCAGCTTGTTTCATGTGTTCCTCTTCTCTTTCCAATAAGGGAATCAAATCTTTAATCACTTGAAAGTATTTCATTGTAGTATTCTCCTTTCTCTTTGTACGGGGCGAATAAAAACCCAACCCGCGCCAAATGGAGTGGGTAAAGAAGCTGCTGGCGCTAGACCAGCAGCTTCTTCTTTTTTAACTCTTCCACTAGATCAATGTCTCTGTCTGCAGGCGTCCTTTTTGGAGTGATACGATAGCCGTAGGCCGCAATCTTTTGGTATGTTTGAGCATCTTCTGACGTTACTGCTATCCACGGGAATACCATCACAGGCTTTGTGCCTGGAACAGGCGCCTGATTTCCCACGTTCACCGATTCAAACTTCAGCCCGCCGTCTAGCAGTCCTAAGGCATCCTCAGGTGTTTTGGCAATGACTAGCGCTGCACCAGACTGATTTTCTAGTGTTTTCAAATAATCTATGGCTTCTTTCACTCCCAACACTTTGGTAGGAAGACCCCTGGCAGCTTGAGGCAGCATGATCTTTTGTATGGGGTCAACGGCAACTTTGTCGTTTACTACTATGATCATATTCGCCCCGTAGAAAGAACACCACGTAACTGTTACCTGACCGTGTATGAGTCTGTTGTCAATGTGAAGATGTAGTTTCACTTATACCAACCTCCTTGAGCGAATTTTAGCTGTTTTGAAGTGAAGCTCTGAGCAGTTGGGTGAGATTTTTTATGGATTCAACGCCCGCAGTCATAGCGTTAGCTGAAAGCTCTTGAAGAGAGCTACTTTCTCTAAAGCTTACTATCTCCAGTAGCATGGGCAAATTAACACCCGTAATTACTTCCACATTTTCGTTTAGTAGATAAGCTGCAGCGTTACTGGGGGAGGCACCAAACATATCTACAAAAACCAGTACGCCGCTACCGTCGTCAAGCATCTTAACAGCACTTAAGATTCTTTCTTTGAGTTCATCAATGCTGTCGCCTTCCTTTAAAGATACAAAATCCACCTTTTCTTGGGGTCCAGCTATCATCTGCATAGCATCCAATAATCCTTCTCCGAGTCTGCCATGGGTCACAATTAACATTCCTACCATGTTTCACTTTTCCTTTCTCTTTAAGCTAAGATTCCAAGAGCACCGCACACAATACCAATAACTACTAACAGGAACAGTATCTGCAGAATGCTCCATTTTCTGGAACGTAGCAGCCAATAAACCAAGAAGACAAAGGTCAGTGGCAGTAAATAGGGCAGTAGCTGGTCGAGGAATGTCTGTATCTCTACTACTTGCTCAACGGTTTTGCCTTCAACGACCACGGTTCTAGCAAATTTTAGTGGCGTCTTCACCGAAGCTAAGATGGATGGAATAAAGCCACCCATGACTCCCAAAGCGAACATGCTTGCAAGGTCTGTAATGGTAGTGAGTGCTCTGCTGCCTGCAGTCTTCACTAAGTTTATGCCCTGGTTGTATCCTAGCCAAAAACCGGGGAACATTACGTAGAAGTAGATGAATCCTAAGAGCAGCATGAGAACAGCTCCAAACCAATTTCCACTTAAGGCCATGCTGGCAGCAAACACCGCGAAGATAGGCTTCATAAGAATGGCCGCAATAGTGTCTCCTATACCAGCCAAAGGTCCCATTAATGCTACTTTGATGCTGTCTGCCACTTCTGGCTGTTTCTGTTCTTCCAAAGCACAAGCGGCCCCAAAAATTGTTGGAGAACCAATAAATGGATTGGTGTTGTAGAAATTAAGGTGCCTTTTGATGGCTTCGAAGTATTCATCTTCGCTGGGATAAACTTTCTTGAGTATTGGCATTATGGAATAAGCGAAGCCGAGTGCTTGCATTCTTTCATAGTTCCAAGACAGCTGAAGAGTGAAGTTATGCCGTAGCATGGCTGTTACCAGATCCCGTCGTGTCACATTAGTTTCTTCTAGGGGCTGAGGCCCTGTAACAAGTTCTTCTTCACCCATTGCTTCGGCTTGTACGCTTTCTACTCGCTCAATGCGAGAAGACAAGTAGTTGTAAATAGCTACTACAGCGAGTATGGCAAGCATGATGCCAATAAGTGGCATCTTTAGATAAGCGAATAGAACAAAACCAAGAATGAAGAATCCCCAGTACTTAGGTAATGGCAGGTACGTAAGCAGTATTCCAAAACCTAATGCTGGCAGCAGGTGACCCATAGCGGTAAAACCATTGGTCAACCAAGCAGGAATTGCTGAGACTAAGTTCTGAATAGGTCCTGCTCCAAGCCAGATAGCAAAGAACAGTGGTATGGCTCGGCTCAATCCCCAAGGTAACTGGCCTAGCCAGTGCATCAAGACAATACCTCTTTCATTGTGAGTTTCCGCATAGTGATCAGCGCCATGAATAAAGACTGTGGTTATGCTTCTTCCCAGAATATCTAGCTGAGTCATTAGTAGAGACACAGGTACAGCAACAGCTATTCCTTGTGTTATAGCCACTGAAAGTGGCTCATTAGACAATGCAGCTACAGCTGTACCTACGATAGCACCAGTCATGTAGTCTGGAATAGTAGCACCGCCGTACGTCCACAAACCCAAAGACATGAGTTCCAGAGTACCTCCGATGGCTAAGCCAAGAGGAACGTCTCCAACGATGAGCCCAGTGAACAAACCGGCAACAATTGGGTCAGCGAACTGCCACGCAGGACCTAGATTCGCGAGAATGGCAAAGTAACCATACAGAGCTAATAGAAATGCAATTCCTACACTGTAACCTTCCATTGATACCACACCTCCCTGTGAATCGATTGCGCCCTGTTGTGGGCGTTACACCGCATATGTGTGTCAGGATCCACCTCCTTGGAGGCGTTACACTGCTCTACAACCTCCACTAACAATTCTAATACGAATGCACGCTAAGTTCACCTTATAAATTCCTTATTTTTGTTAAATACTTCTCGATTACACTTTGGTTATATTCATCAACCTCTTGCTTGTTCGCCATAAGAGAACCGTTGAAGTAGACATCTGGAGTAAAGCCTCCATCAAGAAGATTTTTCACGGTTTGAACTACTAGCGAATGCATTATAAAAGATCCTGCAATAGTGGACAGAGCACCAACGCCCATGGGCAAGCCTTCAAAAGTCAATGCTGCATCGCCAATGGGACAGCAATTATTAATAGTCACAGTGGCATAATCTTTCAATTTCTTTCCAGAGGAATGCAAAGATTGCAAATAATCGGAGTACTGCATCGATGTTATGGCTATAACATTCACGTCCCTTTCTTGACATGCTTTAGCTATTTCGATAGGAACAGCATTATTTCCGGAATTTGATATGGCTACGAGGACATCTGGTGGCGCTATACGGTGATAGTCAACGATAATTCTGCCAATGCCTTCTACCTTTTCTAAATACTCTGACTTTGTTATTTCCTGATGTCCAGTCAAACTTGGTTCTAAGATGGCGTGAATGTTTGCCAGCGTTGCTCCCCGCCAAAACACATCTTCAGCTACCAAGTGCGAGTGTCCAACACCAAAAGTGTGTATGATACCGTCATTTCTTGTGCATGTGGCTAAGATGTCCGAAGCTTTTAGCAAGTTCTCGCGCTGGGTACTGCTAATCTGTGTAAGGATGTTGCTTACAACGTTCAAATAGTCGTTCAAGGGATCTCTTTCCATTTTGCACCTCCTAGTTGCTTTGATTGTACAGTAGCGTCTTCTATATATATGGTGATTAAAAACATTGTTCTAGTGTTTTTCTGCAGAATTGCTTGATTCCACTGAGTTGAATGTACTACTTTGTAGAATATTTTCACAAAGAACTGGTAATATACTGTTTAGATGGGTTCAACAAAAGAACCCATACAAGAAACCATTCACGATTTAGGAGGTGTTTAACCTTGGCAGAGGTGAAACCAGATTACACGTTGGACATGAGGGGAGAAGTTTGCCCGGTTCCAGATGTGGAGACCAGAAGGAAACTTAAAACCATGAAGAGCGGCGAAATTCTTGAGGTTCTCATTGATTATCCGCTTTCCAAGGAACGTATTCCGGCCAATGCACCCAAAGAAGGAGGGGAAGTACTAAGCATTGAGGAAACCGGTCCCAGCGAATGGCGCATCGTCATCAAGAAAAAGTAGTAGTACACGCTAACTGTGAATCACTTTTAGAAAAGGAGGTACGACCATGCAAGGCACGTTGATTGGTGGACTCATTGTTGGTCTTCTGTTTGGTTTCCTGCTTCAACGCTCCAGAATGTGTTTTAACTCCGCTATTAGAGATGTTCGCTATTTTAAAGACAATTGGTTGTGGAAACAAGGACTAATGGCAATTGCAGTGGAAACTATTGGGTTCCAGTTGATGGCTGCTTTAGGTGCAATTAAGCTGAATCCATCAGCATTCATTCCTGCTGCTCAGATTGTAGGCGGTTTCGCATTTGGTATGGGTATGGTTCTAGCAGGAGGCTGCGCTAGTGGTGTTACTTACAGAATAGGTGAGGGAAATGCTGTAGCAATTATTGCTGCCACTTTCTATGCTCTTTTCGCCGGAGCTGCTAGAAATGGAAAGCTAAAATCTATTACTGCCCTGTTTGGCAAGCCCATCACTGTTACCATGGAGAATCCAGGAGTCTATGCTGCAAAAGATGGACAGGTAGCGCCAACAGTTGCTAACTTACTGGGTATCGATCCATGGATTGTTGCGATTGTTTTTGCTTTGATCATCTTTGCATATTTGTTCTTCACCAAGACTTCTCAGAGGAAAGCACCCATGCATTGGACTGTGGGTGGAATTCTAATTGGTCTTGTGGGTATGCTGGGTTATTGGTCGCAGCAAACTTATAGTTTGGGCATTACCGGTGGTTGGATTAACTTATTTACTGCTACTTTAACTGATGCACCTTATAACTGGATCGGTATGGAAGTTTTCGGCATCATCATTGGTGCATTTATTTCCGCTTTGATTTTCAAGGAGTTCAAGATCCGATTTCCGAAAGATCCTAAAGCTTATGCGTACGCTGTCATAGGTGGCGCTTTGATGGGTTGGGGCGCTGGAGTGGCAGGAGGTTGCAATATTGGGCACTTCTTGAGCGGTGTGCCTCATTTGGCAATCAGTTCTCTTCTGGCTACTGCATTCTTCATACTTGGTAACTGGTTCATGTACTGGTTGCTTTACGGGAGGGATTAGTAATGCACATCGTTTTACAGGTAATTAATCCGCCTTACAGCTATGAGGATATGGATAGTGCTATAAAGATAGCTGATGCGGCTTTGAAGAAAGGTCACAAGGTATCCATCTTTTTATTCGCTGATTCTGTGCTTTCCGTGAACACCAAAGTTAGGCCAATCAGAATAGATAGGAATATACCAAATCTGCTCAAAGACTTGGCTGACAGGGGAGCAGAGATCCATATCTGTGGACTTTGTTTTGAATATCGTGGACTTGACATTGAAGCGGCTACGCCAGGTGCTGAGCTTAGCGGCGTGCCTGAGATGGCCACGCTACTGGCCACAGCAGATCGCTACGTCAACTTCGCAGTGTAGGAGGTGGCTAGAATGAGAAAAGTGTTGTTTGCAGTCTATCAATCCCCTGTGGGCTCCATTTGGGTCAATGAGGCATTTAGGTGCGTCTTTGGTATGTATGCTGAGGACATAGAGCCTGCCGTTTTGTTGGTACGCGACGCGGTTATTGCTTTGAACAAAGAAACCAAACCAGAACATCTTGGTTTGCTTCCACTAAATACCACATTTAAGTACATTGAGCGTTATGGGACAAAGGTTTACGCTGTAAAAGAGTGCTTGGATTGGCGAAAGATAAAAGAAGAGGACATCGATCCTAGGTGGCATGCTGAACTCATATCAGAAAAGGACTTGCCAAAGCTTTTGCACGAGTATGATACCGTGCTGTGGTTTTAAGAAGGAGGTGCCAGTGATGTCGCTAATAATGGTGAAATTCAGCCCAAACGGAAAAATGCTGAACTCGCTGCTCTTTGATGCTGCCATGGACGGGGACGATTTGCTACTCATACAGGACGGCGTGCTTTATGCTGTAGCTAAGCCAGAACTTGTGGACGAATTAAAAGGGCGCGGCGTGAATGTTTACGCTTGCAAAGACGACTTGATTGCTCGAGGTTATGATCCAAGCACCGTAAATGCTAATGTGGTGGACTACGAAGGCATTGTAGACCTGATTGAGAAAAATCCTAAGATAATTAGCTAAAGACTGGTAAGCTTTTTGCACAACGTTTTGGTGTGCGTTGAGATGCAGGGGAAGGGCTCCTCACCAAAGATGAGGAGCCCTTTTTATTTTCTTACATTGTTATCATGCTAAGGCTTTTGATATGCCTTCCAGAGCTTGCTTAAGTAGTGTGCGAGGCATAGCATAGTTCACTCTTAGGAATCCTTCGCCACCAGGACCGAACATGGTTCCTTCTTCCACGGCAACTTTTCCTTCATGCAGTAACTTCTGGCTTACTTGAGCAGAACTCATATGGAGCTGCCTTATGTCAAACCACGCTAGATAGGTTCCTTCTGGCTCTATTACACTTACCGTGGGCATTTTTTCCTGTAGAAATGTTTTTATGAACTGCAAGTTTTCCTGCAGATAGTCAAGAAGCAAATCAAGCCATGGCTCACCGCAACTGTAGGCTGCCTTAGTAGCCACAATCGCAAACAGATTTGTTTTGTTCAATGCTAAAGCGAACATGGCTTCCTCAAATGTTTTTCTTAACTGTTCATCCGGAATAAACAAATTTGTGTTTTCTAAACCTGCCAAATTGAAGGTTTTGCTAACTGATGTTGCAGTGATTGTGCGTTTCGCTAGCTCTGGCGCTACATTTAAGAGTGGATAATGAACGTTGGGAGGAAAAACAAAATCTGCCCAGAGTTCGTCATCAAAAATCACTACATCTTCGTATTTGCTGAGTACGGCTGCAAGTTCTTTGAGTTCTTCTTTGTTCCAAACACGTCCCACGGGATTATGTGGGCTGCAAAAAATGAACATTTTTGCTCCTTGACTTAACTGTTTATCCAAATCTTCCAAATTCATGGTGTAACGACCACTGTTGTTGAGCATTAGCTGGTTGTACAGCACTTGCCTACCTGCTAGCCTTACGGTTCTTTCAAAAGGTGGGTAAACGGGTGGCTGGATGATAATACCATCTCCTGGTGAGGTAAACGTTCTTACAGCTACGCTAAGAGCAGAGATGGTACCTGGTGAAGTAATAATCCAATCATGCTTCACGTCCCAGCCGTGGCGCCTTTGCCACCACCGGGCTACTTCTGAGTAGTACTCTTCGTCTACGGTGGTATAACCAAAGATGCCGTGCTGTGCGCGCTGTTTAATTGCTTCCACCACTTCGGGAGGACTTCTAAAGTCCATGTCCGCTACCCACATGGGAATCGCATCATCGGTACCATAAACGTTCTTAAGTCCATCCCACTTGCTGGAGTTGGTACCTTTACGGTCTACCACTTGGTCGAAAAAGCTTTTATCCAACCAAAACACCTCCCAAAGTCCATTCTACTATGGAGGTAATTCCTATGGTCTAACACTTTTCATTGTGTAAGCTTGCTTTATTCAATAGCCTCTTCAGGAATAGCAATAATGGTCAAGATGTAATTTAAAATGGAAATGCTTGTGGCAAAATGAGTTCTTGCAGCTAAGAGTGTAGAGCGATCTTAATTCTTAACTGTAGTGCGCTGGCAAGTTTTTGCAGGAGGTGAAGGCTGGTGACTGTACTTGTATGGGTTTTTGTTCTGTGCGCTGTGGCCTCTGGGCTGTTATCTGTTATACGTACGAGGTGGAGTCAGGTTTTAAGTTTGCTAATCGGCCTATTTGCTACGGGCTATGGCTGTCTCTACGAACTCGGTATTGCAGCGGAACACATTCAGTTTTCTGTGTACAAAGCTAACATATCTTTTATCTGGACTGGTATTGCTAGAGTTTTATGGCCCACAGTGCTCGTTACGCTGATCTTAGTTTATCTGGCTTTGTTCGACCTCAAGGAGAAACATTGGATCGAGCAGTTCGTTGCACTTAGTTTAATTGGCAGCATAGGTGTCTTCTTAGTACTCACCTCCAGGACTTATCTTTCCATGTTTTTGGCGTGGGAAATCATGCTTTGGTCTGGATTTTTCATTGTGCGTTTAACCACACATGAAAAAGATGCTGTGAAAGCGAGCTTGGTTAGTAATGTTTTTTGGTCAATCTTATTCTTGGTTGCAGTCATTCTGCTTTCTGCATACGGTTGGGATTCCAGTTATGGCGCTGTTGCAGAAAAGTTAACTTCCTTCAATATGCCGTCAGTGCTTGGGTTACTGCTTCTTTTCTTGGTGTTCCTTAGTAATATGGGCGTGTTCCCGTTCCACTTTTCAATGGAACGCACATTGAAAAGCGTGGATCCTGTTGCTGCTGCTTACCTCTCGGGAGCTACAACCAAGGCAGGGCTTTTCGGTATGTTATCCATGTCTTTGTTTACCGGAGCGGAATGGCTTTCGCACTTTGGGTCTTTGGTTTCTCTGCCTGTTGGAAGTTTGGTAATTGGCGGCGTGGTAATAGCTGGAGCGGTATACTTCACCCATAAGGCTTTGAAATCTGACGATTATCTAACCTTACTCAGCTACATTTCCAGCCTACAGCTCTCTTATGTTGCGATCATATTGCCCTTCATGCCCATGGAAGTGGATTATTTGCCTGCTGCATTCATAGGTACTGTTATGATGGCCTATGCTCACAGTTTGTCCCAGACTGGTTTGTATGTGGCAGCTGGCTGGTCTACGGAAAATAGCTTGTCTAGTGAAGGTGAAGAAACTAAAGAGTCAGTGGAGCAATTACCTCTATGGCGTAGGATGCCTTACACCAGTGTTTTGTCTTTGATCAGTGGTTTATCTGCCATTGGTTTGCCACCTTTAATTGGGTTCGGTGCTTTATACATGATTTACACAGCCTTCTTCGAGATGAATCTTTACGTGCTTCCTGGTTTGCTCCTGCTAGTTACCTTGTGTTTACTACTTTGCACGATAAAGTATCTTGGTGGCTTCCTTCTCGTTAAGAAATCCAGCACCATTCGCGAAAGAGGCATTGTGAGCATGTTGGTAAGCATTTTGACCAGCGTCGGAATTCTGGGCTTAGGTGTTTTCAATACCAGTTTACAAAAACTACTAAGCGAACCTCTCAAGTCCTTGTCGGAATTCTTCGTGTTTGATTTCAACACACAAACTGCTGCGGGTAGTTGGAATAGTTTGTACGTTTTCGCCATTCTGATAGCGGCAGTGCTCATGGCAGCCTTGGTATGGAGTTTTGGCTCTAGCGAGGAAGCAGGTGGATCTACCAATTCCAATAGCGAAGAAAGTTCTCCTGGTTTGCCTGCTGCAGTTCATGACTCTGATGAGTTTCCAAAAGAAGGTGATAACCTATGATGACCAAAGAAAATATTTTGGGTGCCTTTGTCCTTTTACTGCTACCGCTGTTTTACATGTTCGTTGGCCTTTTTCTTGTTGGCGTTTTTCAGTGGTTGAGGAACCTAAGTAAGCCAACCGACCAGCATGTGCCTTTCTGGAAGCCTTTTATGGATGTGGTAGCTTTTTTCAAGGAGCCTTCTACCGATTTGGGTTGGCTACCAAACCTCCTGTTTATTCTTGCCTTGGCAGTGCCTGTGTTCTTGGTCTGGTTGCTCCCGTTCACTTCTGTGCCTACCATGGCAGTTCACGGCGATCTTTTAGTTGTGAGCTTTGGGCTATTTGCCAGCTCTTTGCTTATGGATCTGGCGGCAAAGTCGTTAGTAGAAACTTCTGACGACTGCCAGCGCGCTCATGGATGGAACGTTTGGGCTGTTGATTTGTCTTTGATCCTTGTGGCTTTCGTTGTGGCAGCTACTGTGGGGTCGCTGAAGCTTACTGACATCGTGAATGTGCAGTGGGGAGACATAATAAGTGGTAGCAGCCCTAGTGCTTTTAGTTTCAAAGATTGGCTAATTGGTAAACTGCCTTTAGCAGGGTTGCTGGGTATTGTTTCTTTGGGGGTTTATCTTGCAAACATTACTCAACTGTTCAGACAACAGTATTTGGAAAGTTTCCATAAGGGTGCTAGTAAATACGCCGGGATGCAGCTCTTAACGTCTTCTTTGAACGTTGCTGTGAGATTGATTCTCTATTCTCTACTGTTCTTGGGCCCCGGCTCTGTTTTAGTTACTACTCTGAAAGTACTAATGGTTTTTGTCCCTTCTGCTTTAATTGGCATGCTTGTCTCTATGGTGTCTTCAGCAAAACTCATGGGGTACTTAAATACTTTGGTGGTTGTTCTGTCGTTTATTAGTCTGGTATTGACATCTTTATGACCTAACAATAGGAGGTATGAAGGTATGCTGCAGTGTGACGAGGCAGGGAAAACACTTTTAGGCATGCCGGAAAACTATAGAGAGTTTTTCGATTTACCAATGGAAGAGGGCAGTCCAGACCGCTGGTGGCTTTGGGTAAATACCCCAGAAGGCTTGGTAAAAGCACTTTCCGCACTGGAACTTGATCAATGGAGATACAAGTTGGAGGCAAAAATGTTAGAAGAAATGCGTGCCAAACCGACTATGAAGATATCTTATGATGAAGGTATGCAGCGCTGGTATGAGAAAACCAAACCTGCCATTGTTAGCGACATAACCAGGAAGTTAAAGAAACACTTGCGTGATCTATGACGGCTTTAAAGGTAAAAGTAAAGGTTTCAACGTGAATACACCTGCGCAGTAAGAGATTTGATCATACGTGCATTCATACACATGGGAAAGTACATTAATAATTTCCTCTGCTACGAGATAGAATTCTTCATCATCCCACAGGCTTTGGTAATGCTTCCTGCAGGTTTCCAAATTAACCCGTTTTTCGAAGGATATATCGCCTATGAATGCTGTTCCTTGCGGTTTAAGAAGCGTAGCCAAACTTAGGAGTATTTCAATCTGTTTTTCTTCATTTAAGTGGTGCAGCGCGTACGTACTTATTACATAATCATAATTGCCTGCTTGCTCCAGTAAACGTTCGGGCAGTCCGTTAGAGAAATCCCACTGGATAATGGTTGCATCAGGCATCTTTTCTTTGGCAGCTGTTAACATATTTGAAGAACAATCTAATGCGGCTATCCTGCTTCCAGCTTCATAAAGCATTGAAGAAAGTACACCTGTACCTACTCCCAAGTCAAGAATCTTGGCATCGTTCTTAGGATTCACTCGGTCCCAAATAAATGAAAGTACTTTGCTGTAGCCGGCAAAAGGGTATTCGTTCTTGTGGTCAGATTCAAACACACCTCTATCGTATTTTTCTGCCCATCTGTCGAATAGGTTTTCTTTAGAGAAATTCACTTTTTACCGACCGTTTATATCGTTAAAGCTAATAAGGTAATGATGGTGGTTGCTGCTTAGAACTAAACGCTCCGGCAATATGCATCACGCCGGCAATGAGCAAAGCGATACCAGTTAAGACAGGTAGTGACAAAGCTGCAACAAACGGGTTAAGTATGATTAAGAATCCCGCTATTAGGAGTAGTACGTTAAGGATTATACTAGTGATGTACATTGCACTGCTTATGAGTTTGTAGAAGCCAGCTCTGGTAAGTCCTAACACACCCTCAATAAAAAACCATATGCCAATGATGAATCCTAGAGCGCTTACAGCAAAGGCTGGTCGCGTCAAGAGAATAATCCCCAAGATTATGGCTATTATTCCGTATATTAGATTGGCAGTAGACTCTTTGTATTTGAAGAGAAAAATAACGCCACTTACTAAGACTGCAATACCCACCAAAATAGCTAATGTAGTCATAGTAGCTGCTGGATTAGTTAAAACCAAAATGCCCACAATAATCATCAAAATGCCAATAAGTAGATTGGTCCAGTCAAAACGTGATTCCATAACAAATCGCCTCCCCTTTGTGTGTATTTATGCTGGTTATTATAGCATAGGGATGCCTGCAGCTAGACATTCCTCCATTGTTTCCTGGGGCCAAACGCTTGCTTGTACTTCGCCGATGTGCACTTTTCTGAGAAAAATCATGCAGAGGCGTGATTGGCCAATGCCTCCACCCATGGTTAAAGGAAGTTCACCACTAAGCAATCTTTTGTGATAGGGGAGGTCTTTCTTGTGAAGTTCGCCTCTAAAGTCTAACTGTTCAAGTAGGGACTTAGAGTTTACTCTTATGCCCATGGAAGAAAGTTCCACGGCCTGGTCTAAAAGAGGATAATACACAATGATGTCACCATTTAAGCCATGATAACCTTTTTCTGTTACGGTGATCCAGTCATCGTAGTCTGCTGCTCTGCCGTCGTGCGGAAGCCCATCTTTAAGCGGATAGCCAATACCTATAATAAACACGGCCCCAAAGGTTTTCACCACAGCGTCTTCTCGTTCTTTAGGGGAGAGATCGGGATACATCTTCTGCAGCTCCTCACTGTGAATGAAATGAATCCTTGAAGGCAAAAAAGGGCCTGGCAAACTAGGGAAACGTTTGCATATGTCACGTTCAGTATCTCTGATTATTCTGTATATTTTCCTGACCACGCGTTTGAGGAATTGTAGGTTTCTTTCTGCTTCTGTGATTACTATTTCCCAATCCCATTGATCCACGTAAAAGGAATGAAGGTTGTCTACCACCTCATCAGATCTTATGGCGTTCATATCAGTGTAAATACCTTCACCAGGTAGAAAGCCATACCTGTGCAAGGCTTCTCTTTTCCATTTAGCTAAAGATTGGACAATTTCCACTTGGCTACCGTCTTTTGTGGTAAAGCTGACGGGTTTTTCAACACCGTTCAAGTTATCGTTTAAGCCTGTGTGGGCATTGAGCATGAGCGGGGCAGATACTCTCTGCAAATTGAGTGCTTTGCTCAATTTCCTTTGAAATGAGTCTTTTATCAGCTTTATGGCTACTTCTGTTTCCCTAACATCAAGGTAGGGGGAGTAAGATCGTGGTAATTTCAGTCTGCTCTTCGCTTTCATTTCCAAACCTGTATGCAATCGCAGCACCCCTTTCTCTCATGCCCAACTTTTTTGTATGAAGGCATTATAGTGGCTTAATGGCACTATGTGAAAAGAAAAGGAGAAGCATCGATTAAGTTTCAGTTAACTTGTTATTACGAAAAAAGGAAGAGCCATCAGGCTCCTCCTTTAAAAGTCGTTTCTGCTTTGCGGTTGCTAGCTTAGAATTGCTTTGCCAGCTGCTCGGCTTCCTTCATGGCATCGGAAACACGCTTCTCCACGTCTTCACCGATGATGTCAAGTCGCTGTGCAGCTATTAGGGAAACATCTTCCACGCCGAAGAATTTAAACATGGTGGTTACGTATTTACTTGCAAAGTCCCATTGGTCAAAAGGCGGAGTAAGGTATTCGCCACCTGTGGTCATGATAACCACGGCTTTCTTGTTCTTAAGTAAACCAACAGCTCCATTTTCTGTGTATTTAAACGTAATGTCGGTTACTGTGATGTAATCAAAGTAAGCCTTTAATATGGCTGGAATGCTTAGGTTCCACATGGGAGTTGCTATGACGTATTTGTCTGCTTCTGCAAACTGGTATGTGTATTTGAGAACTGGATGATCCTTTAGGTTGGATTTGTCTTTAGACATTATGGTGTTGATCTCTTCTTTTGACAAGAAATGGATGTTTTCCTTGTACAAATCCAATTCGATTATCTCATCCTCTGGGTGAGCTTTTTTGTATTCGTTAATAAAATGCTCTGAAATTCTGAATGTACGTGATTCCTCGTTGTTTTTTGGGTTAGCCTTGACATAAAGCACCTTTGCCATGTTCTTTCAACCTCCTCATAGCTTTACAAAGTGTTATCTGTTTCACGATTAGAATTATAACCATTCCAGACAAATGTCATTCACACATTAGAATGGGTCATAATAAACTTTTTTTAACATTTAACAAAATGGGAACATAACACCGCAGTATATCTAAGCAGCAATTACCGGAAAAGCAAAAACTATTTGTGCGCCTGACAAAAGCACTTAACAATAAAACGGTTTAAATTATGGTTTATAGCCATTTTCTACTTCTAAGAAAGAGCGTCATGGCAATTACAGAGACAGCCATGAGTGTTAACGCCCAAACGTAGCCGTATGTCCAATGAAATTCAGGCATATCGAAATTCATACCGTAGATACCAGTGATCACGGTGAGTGGCATCATTATGGTGGTTATAGCTGTTAGCACCTTCATTATGTTGTTCATATTGTTTGACACGCTGGACAGATAAGCATCCATGGAGGTGAAAACCATGTCGTGGTACATGTCAATCATGTCCAGAAGATGCATCAGGTGGTCATAGAGGTCCATGAGGTACATTCTGTTTTCCTCAGAAGATTGCATGGAATCATGTCTCAGCATTAAGCTGAGTACATCCAGGTTGTTTGACACGCTCTTTCTCATTTGGTTTATTTCTTGCCTCAATTTAAAAATCTCATTTAGCACTTGTTGGTTTGGTCGCTGAAATATGCGTTCTTCAATTGTCTTCAGCTTATTATCAATCTTATCAAGTATGGGGAAGTAGTTTGCTATGAGTCCATCAAGCAGGTTGTAAAGCAAAAAACCGACACCCCTATTGAGTAATTCGGGCTCACTTTTAATAGTGTTTATGGTATCTTCTATGAAATTGACATCTTTTTGATGTACTGTGACCAAGTAGTTTTTAGAGATGAATGCTGAAAACTGCGATAGTTTGACAACACTTCCTTTGTTTGATGCTGCGGTCGCTTCCATTAGGAGGAACGAGTAGTTTCCGTAACTGTAGAACTTCGGTCTTTCTCCTTCCTTCAGGGCGCTCTCTACGGCAATTGCGTGAAAGTGAAACCCTTCTTCAAGTAACTTTGCTTCCTCTTGAGTGGGTTTTGTCAAATCGACCCAAATGGTTTTTTGCGTATCACTTATGGCAGTAAGTACCTGTTTTGGATCTGTCATTTCTTCTAAATTCGAAGTCTGATTATCGTATACAAGAACTCTCAGCACAGTCTTACCCCCTTTTCTGCGATATTATCTATTTTAAGCTTTTTCGGATTTCTTTTTGTTCACACCATAAAGCTTAAGGGTAAATAGGTTTGCTACTAAGAGCAGAGCATTAAGCGGGATTTTTATAACCGCTTGAGGCATTTTCAAAAGCTAGGCGTATTCAAGAAAAGGGAGAAAGATTCTCATTAGCGCCTAAGTAGTTTCACTTTTCTTTACAGTACTTTTCGACGGCGCATATGCCTGCTCGGTAGGTAAGTACAATTCCTTAATGGCCGTGCTTCAGCTCTGTCTGGAGTGGCAATTCCTGTGTGTAGCATTCCTATACTTCTAATTAGACGCCGTCTTTAAATTTTCCAGAAGTACTTTCTGCTATTGTGCAGGAAGTGAACAATGGACTGACTAGAAGCAAGTATAACAGAGCACTGATTTTTCCCGCACCGACGCAGGAGAGATTTATAAACAATACTTCGCATTGAAATAGCATCACGAATAGCTAAGTGGCAAGTTATGCACCATAATAATGGTATACGCACGTTTAGTGCATGAAGGAAGAGGTGCAAATGATGAGCAAGCTTTTTACCCCTTTGCAGATTAAGGGGCTTAGTTTAAAGAATCGCATTGGGATGTCTCCCATGTGCATGTACTGTGCAGGTGAAGATGGGTTAGCCACTGACTGGCATTTTGTCCATTATTCTACTAGGGCTGTTGGTGGGGTGGGTTTAATACTTCAGGAAGCTACCGCAGTGGAGAAAAGAGGCCGCATCACGGCTAATGATCTTGGGCTTTGGGATGATAACCAAATTGCTCCATTGAAGCATATTGTGGATTTTGTGCACAGCGTTGAATGCAAAATCGGTGTTCAGCTGGGGCATGCTGGTAGAAAATGCGAAGTCGAGGGTGAACACATTGTGGCTCCGTCAGCCATGCATTGGAGTGACAGCTACCCTGTACCAGAGGAACTAACTATGGCTGATATACAGAAAATTGTTCAGGCTTTCGCCGAGGCAGGGAAAAGGGCAGTAAAGGCTGGATTTGACGCGTTAGAAATCCATGCTGCTCACGGTTACCTTATCCATGAATTCTTGTCACCTTTATCAAACAAAAGAACTGATAAATACGGCGGGGGAATAGAAAACAGGGTTAGGTTCCTCAGGGAAGTTCTGGAGGCAGTAAGGAGCAATGTTCCAGAGGATATTCCCATTTTCATGCGCGTTTCGGCAACCGATTACGTGGAAGGCGGGCTTGACATTGATGAGATCATAGCCATCGTGAACATGGTGAAGGATTTGGTTGATGTTGTGGATTGCAGCTCGGGCGGGCTCTTGTCGCCACGCATCGACCTTTATCCAGGCTATCAAATCGGGTTTGCAGAGGCAGTAAAAAGGGAAACGGGTGTAGCTACTGCTGCTGTAGGCCTAATAACAAGTCCTGAAATGGCTGAAGAAATCATAGGTAACCAGAGAGCAGACTTAGTTTTGCTGGGTAGGGCCCTTTTAAGGCAGCCTTATTGGCCGTTGTATGCCGCTCATTTCCTAAAGGCGGACGTGGTATATCCAAAACAATATGAACGTGGCAGATATCAGTAAGCTCACGCTCAGCAAAAGGGAAGGTGACTATGATGTTGGAAACCGATCTGCAGCCTCACATCAGGTTGGGCAGAAATCAGTCAGCTAATTATGCTCTTTTACCGGGCGATCCGGGTAGGGTTAAACGCATTGCTGCGTTTTTAGATGATGTGGAAGAGCTTGTATACAACCGCGAGTTCTGTAGCGTTCGTGGTAAATACAAAGGGGTGTCAGTGTTGGCTGTTTCTACTGGCATTGGCGGCCCCTCTACGGGGATAGCTGTTGAAGAACTTAACAAGATAGGCGTAAAAACGATGATACGCATTGGGAGTTGTGGTGCCCTTCAGGACAATATGAAAGTGGGCGACCTTGTAATTGCTCAAGCAGCTGTACGCGATGAAGGCACATCGAAAACATATATAGATCCTTGTTATCCTGCAGTTCCGGATCCTGATGTGATGTTCGCTATTTTGAAGTGTGCCAGGGAGCTGAACTATAGACATTACTGTGGCATCATAAGAAGCCACGATAGCTTTTACACAGACAGAGAGAATGAAATAGACAATTACTGGAGCGAGAGAGGCGTATTGGCTGCTGATATGGAGACAGCAGCTTTGTTTGTCATAGGACGTTTGCGAGAAGTCAGAACGGCTTCTATACTAAACGTGGTAACTGAAAAGACGGCAAGTTTGGAGCAGAGCATCAACGACTATGCCAGTGGAGAACGAGCAGCAGCTATGGGTGAGGAAAGTGAAATCAAGTTAGCACTGGAGACCTTCGCTTTTCTGAGCGGCTTAGAATTGTCTTCCACTTGAACTGTAAAAGAAGAGCTCCACTGTGTATCGGTCGTCCCAAATAGGTAGTTGAGCACACCTTTTTGTCCCCATGGATTAACAGGGGAACCACCTGCGCCCGTGCTGGCGGGAGATAGCGATGATGCATGTGCCTAAGCTCCGTTTTCACTTGTTCTACTCACTCCCTTTCGATGGAGAATTTCCCGGAAACCCTCCTGGTTCTGTTCTACAATAGTAGAACGAATTTGTCAATACTTTTTAGATACTTATTTACGGAAAAACTGCGCCTTCTTTAGTTGCACCTGCATAAGAGCCTGTTTAAAACTACCGCCACGGCACTGGTCACTTCAGGTAAAAAGAACCACGCTTACTTCGTGCTATGCTGCTTGCCTTGCAAATGTCTGTTCAATGTCTTTAATAGTTTAGTACTCAGGTATTTTGAACGAATTTTCAGCGGCTCTGTAATCCAACCTTCTTTACTTTCTCATCGTATTTTCTTCTATGCGCCCCAGGCAATGGCCAGCACTATTTGGAAACTTCGTTTTTCCGGTGCTTAATATTCCACTTCAGTTCCTTTCAGCGCAGACGTCAGTACAGTTGCTTTAAATTCCTCTGCATCTTTGGGAAACCATGTAGGCTGATTAGGTTCAGTAAACGTTGTATAACGCTGGTCGGTGTTGTCCACCGTACGGTAAAGAACGAGTGGGTTGAACTGGAAGAAAGGCGCCAATTCTTTATCGCTTGCTGTCGGAGAAAGTGTGACCATTACTGTTTCTAGCGACTTTGGGGCTATAGGTACCTGATCGTAAGGTCCTATCCTGTTTTCGGTAGCTGTAGTCGTTGTGGACTTAGTATAGTCTTCCTCACCGCCCAGTAAATACATTTTTGCCTCCAGGTCTTCTGTAGGACTCACGCCGTCAACAATTACCTCCGTGCTGCAAGTATTTTCAAGGGCTATCATCAATGTGTTGTCGAAGAATAGAGGGCTGGAATGGGGAGGGTTGTCAAAACAGGATTGCGCCTGCGAAGGCTTACGAACTTCAATGACCCAGTGCAAAGGAAAAACGAATTTATTCTTCGCACCTGGTACTTGAATGCTGGTTACCTCATGAACACCCTCTGTCAAATCTTTTAGAGTCAATCTGAGGTAAGTGAAATGGTATTCGTTGTTATCACCGTATGTTCGACCTAACGTTATTGGCCAAAACAGGCTAACATTTTCCGAAACAACTTTGCCATCCATGGTCACACTGAATGCCTCACTTGTGTACCATTGTGGGTACTGATATTTTTCTTCAGTACCGACACCCATTATGGGTATGTACGCTATAGCCTTTTCGTCTGTGGTAATGCCTGTGTAACCTTCCCACTTTGCTAAGTAAAGTCCGTCTTCCAGTTTACTTTGTTGTGTAGTACAACCCATCATTGACAGGCAAACTAGAAGCAAACAACTCAGAGCGGTTATCCGAAACATTCTCTTATTTCCACTCTTATACATTTAGTCCCCCTCCTTTTTCCACCTCGTGTATGAGTGTGGATTCCCTACATGTATGTTAGCTTACTTTTTGTTGTCTGGTGCCCCTCTACATAAAGTAACACTTACATATTGGAAAAGATTTTCTAAACAAGGCTTGGTGAAAAAGGGGGCCGGCTTTCGGCCAGCCCCGTTATAAGTAGTTGTTTTAACCTGCTTGGTATGTTATTCTGATGCTCTTTGTATCAGGTAGCCATTCTACCTCGCAGCCAAGAGATTCTGCTACAAACCTTAAAGGAACCATGGTTCTGCTGTTTGTGATTTCTGGTACCACATTGGGGTTAGATGGGTCGATCATTACTTCTTGGCCATTAACCTTAGCCTTGTTCTTTCCTATCCAAAGGTTTATGGACTTTCCTTCATAGGTTATATCAACGCGCCTATCAGCTGGGTCCCATTTAACCTGCCCACCCATGGCTTCAACAACGGCCCTAATGGGGAGCAGCGTGCGGCTGTTCTTTATGATTGGTGGTGCATCCAGGATTTTGGTTTGATTATTTACCTTGAACTGCGGCTTTCCGACTTGGAGTTCAATGAGATTGAGTGGAACCAACTGAATAGTTATGAGTTTCCAAGTTTCCAGTGTTAATTCATCCAAAACCTTTCTCCGCGCGACTACTGTGACTTTGTTCACCTGTGTTGTTAGTGTGATGTTTGCTTTGAACATTCCACTACTGTCTACGGGGACATTTTCTCCGTTTATCTCCACAAAGTTGCCCGCTTCTGTTTTTCCGCTCAGAACCAACACCGGATCTGGTTCGAATACGTACTTTGTAACGGTATACTCCTCAGGAATATTCACTGTTAACGATGGGGGAGTTGTATCTGGACTGTTCTTTACTTGAATGTAGCCCGATGCAGTATCCACGTTTATGTACACGTATTGTTGTTCTTTTACCGATATGCCGGAATCAGAAGCAGCTATAACATATTTGTATTTTCCATCCTTCACAGGAAACTTGTCCTCGCCTAAGCCGTTCCAGACAGCTTTGTAATGTCCTATTAACAGTCCTCTCTCAGAGTAAAAAGTGGTTACCGTGGCATTGTTTTCATCAAGTATGGACACTTCAACCAATGAGACCGAGTTCATAAAATATCCATATGGTATTGTGGTAGGGGTGTCCACAAGCGCGGCTGGACCATCAATAGAGCCAAGCGTCAATGTGAAATCAATTGTCACAGTTCGCTGCTCAGGAATGCTGAAGTCAAGAACAGTAGAAGATGCTCTCACGTTGGCAAGCTTTGATGGCCTAGTTCCAGTAACAGGGAACCACCAAGCTGATGGATCATTCCAAATAAGTACAGGCACATGTACATGTACATGTACCTTTGTTTCTCCATTAGTAAGCCAAATTAAGCCTTCGTGAGGTCCTTTTGAAAGTTTCGTTAGGTCGGCTGAGGGGATAAATGTTACTGTGGCCGAGCCCCCCTTTGGTATTGTCAATGTGCTTGGGGAAATAGATAGCTTCAGCCCATCATTAGCACCGAGTTCGAAATTGCCCAACGTTAGTTCCACTGATGCCGAGAGAGTCAGAGTAGTCCCACTAACATTCTTTACGACCAGATCCGCAGTTTTTAGCCCAGTTGCTGTCATTGATATGGAGTAGGGCTCTACTAAAACGCTGGTTTCGAAGGCTCTTAACGCATCTACGCGGCCAGAACCTTGCATGAGTAACGATTCAGGCTCTTTGTTGTCGTCATTATAGAAAACAGTGGCTGTGTTTATAAGCGACGCTCTTACGTCTTCTGTTGACCAATCTGGATGGCCTTGCTTCATGAGTGCGGCTATTCCAGAAACTAAAGGCGTCGAGAAGGAAGTTCCCTCTTCATAAACATATCTGCTTCCAGTAGCTGTGTTGAACGTATAGGCAGGAGCTATTAAATCTGGTTTGAGACGAAAGTCAATTGATGGGCCCATGGAAGAAAAGGGCGCAACTCTTGCTACGGGCATATCTGTGGAGACAGAGCCTCCCACGGTGATCACATTCGGTTCGGTAAAAGTTGTTAGTAGTGGTGCTGAATAACCTTTGGGGCAGAGGTCTGGTGAAAAAGGATCGTCGCAATAAACAGCTGATCCCGAATTTCCCGCTGCGGCCACAACGATTATGTTCAAGGTTTCCAGATTTTCTATTATTTCCTTGCCGTAATCGGTTTTTAGTCTGGACTCGTCGGTTAAGGAAATGTTTATTATGTCTGCACCATCTTTAGCTGCTTGGTCGATGGCCGGATAAATGTTACCAGGGGCTAAAAGCACGTCACTAGTTGGTGTTGTGGTTGTCAATGTGGGCAACACTTTGTAAGCCAATAGTTTTGCCTTAGGTGCAGTTCCCTTTAGTCGACCATCAGCGGCAATTGTACCTGCTACTAACGTTCCATGCCCCATTTGATCCATGGGGTCGCTATCGTCATCGCCGAAATCGTAACCTCCGATGACCTTGCAAGAAGGTCCCAAACAGCCGCCTAAGTCTGGGTGAGTGTAGTCCACACCAGTATCAATTACTGCGATGACAATCTCGCTTCCTTCAATGGGATTGCCTTTTGCATCCTTCATCTGCCATACGTCTTTTACATGGAGTCCCGTGAGGACTTCTTCGTTCATGTGTGCAAGCACTAAATCTTCAGAGCCTGCAGTTGGAGTCTCGGCTACTATGGCACTTAGTTCAGGCATTGGACCTATAGGTATGGGATACACTGCTCTTACTTCTTTAATGTCTGCAATCTTGCTTAAATCTACACCTCTCGCCTTCATAGTAAATCCATTCAGTGTCCAGGTGAGGTTATGTCCTATTTCTGCATCAGGTGACATTTGCTTGATCTTATTAACCACCATGCTTTGAGTCATTATGAGTTTGTTCTCATAGGAAGAACTATTGGAATCAGATTTAATGCTATTAGTATCCAACTTGTCAGTTCCAGTTCTGTTTTTAGTATGTTCGATGACAGGTTCATCCCTTAGAACAACCATGACATCTTGAAATGCAGTGGAGGTTAGCATCTCCTGGGTAAGATCAGGAGAAAGCTTCGAAACCGTATCTGCCTTAGATGGTAGTGCCACAAATGAACACGCAAGCACCATAATGAGGAGTGATGCTAACCCTCTCTTAATAATTGATTTCATCCCCCTTTATCTCTCTTCCTTGTGTATGGTATGCGAGCATTTTAACACTACATCCAGGTTCAATGTGTTTTTTAAAGAACAAAAAAGGGGAGAGAAAAGTCCTCTCCCCAAAATAGCTATGAGCTGTTAGATTAGTCCTGCTAGGTTGTCCTAATAGGAGGGGAAACGGATTGTTATCGTTTTGGTTTTGTCATCCCACTCCACTTGACAACCTAAAGACTCTGCTACAAACCTTAAAGGAAGCATGGTGCGTCCGTTTATAATCTCTGGCACTACATTAGGATTGCTTGGATCTATCATTACTTCCTTGCCATTGACCTTTGCTGTGTTCTTACCTATCCATAAAGTAACAGTTTTACCTCTGTATTCTATGTCTACACGTCTTTCTTCAGCGTTCCAATTAACTTGTCCACCCATAGCTTCCACAACAGCCCTTATAGGCAGTAGCGTTCTGTCGTTTTTAATCACAGGTGGGCTGTCTAAAAGGAGAGCTTGGTTGTTTAGCTTAAATATTGGATCGCCTATTTGTAGTTCTATAATGCTAAGCGGTGCAGGTGAAATAGGCACTGTAGGTGTGTTTTGATCAGCGTAATTAGCAGGAATATAAGCAAATGAAGAAGCTGTTACAGTTAAAGAAGGCGTTAATGTAGCATTGTTACCTACTGTGATGTAGCCTGTATACTGCGTATCTGTATCAATTATGGGAATATCAAAGTTGGTAAAGTAGTCTGTTACAGTTATTACATACTTATACTCACCTGCAGGCACAGGCTGACCATTGCTGTCTTTACCATTCCATACAGCTCTGTAGTGTCCTATAAGCAAGTGCCCTTGGTCAAACACTGTAGCAACTGTAGCACCGCTTTGATTAACAATGTCTACACGTATTTCATCGGCATAGTTGCTCCAATATGGTTCAGGAGTTCCCCATGAAGAGCCTGAGATAGAACCTCTGTTAAGTGTAAAATCTATGGCTACATCGCTACTGTTAGGTAGCTTAGTAGCTCTGACATTGATCAGCTTTGGTGGTAGCTTACTGTTGTAACCTGCATCAAACGGATTGCTTCTTTCCCACCAAATAGTATTAAGATCATTCCATATAAGCATGGGCACATGTAAGGTAGCAGTGCCATTGCTAAACCAAATGAGTGCTTCATGTGATCCTTTGGTAAGTTTGCTTAAATCAGCTTTTGCTGTTAAACCTAAGGTAGCACTTAAGCGTGGGCCGACAATAATCCTACTGCTCGTTAAAGAAAACGTCAAACCATCATTTTGACCGTATTCAAAGTTGCCTAAAGTAGGTTGCACCGTTACGGTAAATGTTTGCGTCGCATCGGTAACGTTCTTTACTGTTAATACTACAGGATGCAAGCCTGTAGCAGTCATATCTATTTCATAAGGAGTTATCAAAGCAGGTGTTTTTACAGCAGCTACTCCATCAATCAAGCCTGAACCTTGTATCATTACGCTTATAGGTTCACCAGTAACTTTGTTGTATAAGACGCTTGCTGTATTCATAAGAGAAGCTCTAACTTGTTCAGCAGTCCAATCTTTGTGTGCCTGCTTAACCAGTGTAGCTACAGCACCAGCAAAAGGTGCTGAACAAGAAGTGCCACCAAACATGTTGTAATACCGCATAAACGTAGCTGGATAACCAACGTAACCAAGCAAGTCAGGCTGTATTTCTCCATTTAAGCTCGGACCTATGGAAGAGTATTCTGCAACTTCACCACCATTTGCAAATACATCGTAAGCACCTATAGAAAGCGTAGTAGGTTCAGCTACACGCTCGCCTACTGGTGAAAAGAACGTGCCACCACGGAAATTTAGAAAGTAATGGCGTGCATCTTCTAAAAGGGCACTACCAAAGTTCCCTGGTGATACAAAAATTACCATGCCTTGTTTTTCTGCTTTTTCATACAAAGACTTAAAGTAAGGGTCTGTAAACTCTCTTGTGTAGTTGGGTTCTCTACCTCCTACAGTAAAACCAGAGGAAAAGTTTAAGTAGTCTATTTTATCTTCTATGGCACGCTCTAACCCTTTAAAGCCTACATCTGGGAACGATTGTCCTGAATAGCCGTAAATAGTGGCTTCGTATGCTACACCTTTCATACTGCCATTAGCGACCATCTGTCCACTAAGAAGTGTTCCATGAGAATAATCACGGTTTCGGGGCATGATGTCTGGTGAGTTTTCGTCAAAGTTCCAGCCTCCAGCTACTTTACAACCGCTACCTAAACAACCACCTAAGTCTGGAACTTTATAATCTATTCCATCATCGATGATACCAATTTTCATACCTGAACCTGTAAGACCCATATTCCAAAGCGTGGTAACACCAGCAATGTCGTAAGCTTGTTTAATACGATCCAATGTTTGCGTGTTCACATTCGAATTAGCAGAAGCGTACGAATTTGTGAGTGGGATAAGCAAAAGGAGAACCAAGAGCAGGCTTATAGCACTGCTAAGCTGTTTAAAACCTTTCCTCACCTCCAAAACCTCCCTCTATCAAAACTAGGGCTTATGCCCCTATTCATATTTTAATGCTTCTGAAGAAGAAGGATGCTTAAAAAGGGTAGCTCTGTGTGGCTATTACACCTGGTAAAACCGCTTGCAGTAGCTCACCATATGTTCTAATGTGGACTAAAGCAAGCGTGTGCAACAACCATGGTGACGCTGCTAAACTCTTGGATAGTAGTAACCGGTAGTGTGTTCAGCTCAATGCCGTAACAGCAAAAGCAAATTAAATTGAAGAGAGACATGGAAACGTAATAGTTGAGCTCCATGTCTCTCTCTTTTACGCTTTCTGTCCTTAAGGTTCTTCTTCGTAGCTAATATATATGTTCTTAAACACAGGGTCCCACTCAACAGTAGCCCCCATAGTTTCTGCTATAAACCTCAGCGGCACCATCGTTCTACTGTTAGAGATGATAGGAACTACCTGTGGGTTTTGTGGATCTATGTAAACTGGTTGCCCATTAACTGTAGCTTTAGGATTACCTATGGTTAGCAAGAGAGTTTTATCGCCTATTTTTACAGTTACCTGCTTTGTATCCGGATTCCAGTTTACCTGTGCATTAAATGCTTCTGCTATAGCACGCAGTGGCACAAGCGTCCTATCGCTTACTATGATAGGTGGTGCATCTAACTGAATAGGAGACAGGTTATGAAGCATTTCCTTTGAACCAACTTGCAAAGATATATTGTGCTTTAGCACATACTTAACAACAATGTTGAAGTCAGAACGAATGTTAGACAGCGTTAAAGAATCTTTTACTCCTGAAAGCTGTCCATTTATTGTGACGCTTTTTAATGTCCAGCCGTCAGTCCGTTGTAAAGGTATGTTAATTGTGTCACCTTCTGTTACTGTTTTTGTCCAGCTGTTTCCTAAGTTGTCTGAGTAGACAATTTCATATTCTTTGTCTGCATCAGCTTTAAACTTTGCAGTTACAGTAGCTGAACTGTTTAAGGTTAGTATGCGAATAGGGTTAGTGCTTCCGTCTTCCCATGAAACAAAATGGTAACCAGCATTGGGTATTGCTGTTAACTGCACTTGCTGTCCTTGTCTAAAAGGTTCAGAAGGAACAGTTTTTACAGTGCCACCCTGAGAAGGAGTAACAAAGATAGCTAAACTAACAGTAGGTGTTGGTTGTGGCTCTGGCTTTGGTATAGGCTTTGGTTGTGGTGTTGGTAATGGCAGTGGTGTTGGTGAAGGTTCAAACACAGGATAAGTTCCAGCAGTGTTTAAGCGTATGCGTATTGGCTTAGAATTGCCTACGCTCAGCGTATCTTCCCACGGTGCATTTTCTGAGCGACGTATAAACACAGTATCTGGTTGGAGTTTAAGATTGAAGAAAAATTCAGGATTACCAGTTTGAGGAAGAACACGTTGCCTATCTGGAGATGTAATCTTTATCTGCACATTCCAATAACCAGGGGTGAGTGGAATCATGCCTACTGGTATGCTGTAGTATCCTATTTCTGTTGCTGTTCCAGAAGCAGAAAAGATGGGCTCGCCTGCTTCTGTAATTTTCCCAGGTGCTACATATACAGTGTATTGGCTATTAAAAGTAGCAGTCCAAAACTCAACACTCTTTAAGTAAATCGGGGTAGTAACAGTCCACTGCATGCCCATCCAAGCGGTATTACTACCAAATGACTCTGAGCCAAATGCTGTTCCGTTATCTCCTGCTAAAACAATGTCGTTAGGATCGAATACTGTTGCTGTTACATAAGCAAAATTCTTTTCAATACCTGCTTTTCCATACTTTATGTAGCCGTAGCCGTTTCGTCCCCAAGAAGTTCCATAATTGTTTCTAACTATCCATACTCCAAGGTTATCATCCCATCCAGTTAGTAACACTTCGTGATTGATAAAGTTAACAGAAGCTGTTGCAATAACAGTTGCATTACGACTCGTGTCTATATAATCTTCACGTGAAACATAATAACCAACTTCCATAGGTCCGTGTTCTAATAATGCTTGTTTTACCTTAATAATTTCTTCTTCTGTTTGATCGCTTACAGCTACTACTTTAAAGCTGTCTGCACGGTATTTTACAGGACATGAAGGAAGCGTGCAACTTGAACCTATACAGCACATATCAGCTGTAGCTGAAAGATATGGCAAACAGTCCTCCGAAGCTTGCCCAACTCTAATTAGTGCTTCTGCTGCAGCCCATTTTGTATTGCCTTCTTCTCTTAATGCACAAGGCGATGTAGAAGTTATCGTAGCAGGTGCAAGTTTACCAGTTGCTCTTACAAGCCATGCTTCTGATAAGTCTACTTTTTCATGATACTGTAAAGCAATTGCTGATTCAAATGCTCCTGTTAACCCGAAAGCCCAGCAAGTGCCGTAAGGTGATTGATCTCTGCCTTCTGGAACAATGCCGTAGTCAGCCCAATTAAAACGTGTAGGTAGCTGTTCAAACTTAAGAGGCAACTGTGGAACAGTAGCTGTTTCTACAGTGTTTGCTAAAACTTGTGGATTGGTAGCAGGTAGCGATACAGGTGTTACTAACAGCATCAGTGCTATTAATACAGCACTGCTTAGTTTACGTAAACCTTTTAATTTCATTCTTTTGCACCCCTTTCCTTACCTTATATGAGTTTCCCAACTTTACATACTATTTTACTGCATTCTCTTAAATAAACCTCATAAGCAGCAGTATAAACCTGCTGTGCTAAATCGCTTTGCACAGTGCTAACAACTTCACTGTAAAATGCTTCTAATTCTTCTTGCGTAACAGGCTTTTCTGCCCTATCACGGATAACTTCTTTTAAGGCAGTGTTCCTGCTTTCATCGTCCCAGTGTGCCTCGCAACCTAAGGAAAGTATTTACTTAGGAAAAAGACAAACAAAACAACTAATGCTTGTTACTTGCTCTGAGGTATTGACAAGTAGGTGAACTGTACTTTAAAATGTAGTTAAACGTTTTCGTTTAACGTTTTCGTAAAGAAATGGGAGAAGGGCGGGCAAGAATGGCAACCATTAAGGACGTTGCAAGATTAGCAAATGTCTCCATTACCACGGTATCCAGAGTCATTAACAACAAGCCCGAAGGGGTCAGTGAGGAGACCAGACAAAGAGTTTTGCAGGTAATGGAGCACTTGAATTACCAACCCAACAGGGTTGCCAGAGGTCTAGTAACCAGAAGAACGAACACTTTAGGCCTTATCCTTCCAGATATTACAAATCCCTTTTTCCCAGAGATTGCAAGAGCCGTAGAAGACACAGCAAATAAACACGGCTACAATATTATCCTTTGCAACACTGATGACCGCAGTGATAAAGAAGAACTTTATATCAGGGTACTGAAGTCAAAATGTGTCGACGGCATAGTCTTCACAAGTAGCAGCATGCCTGTGTTCAAGCACGTGAAACAATTAAGAGATTACAAGATGCCATTTGTTTTACTGGATCGCCACTTTTATGATGAGAAATTGCCTGGCGTGTATACCGACGGTTATGAAGGCATGTACGAAATCACACGCTATGTTCTTGAAATGGGTCACAGGAAAATTGCTTACATAGGTGGACCACATGAGAGCCCTAACTCCATGTACAGGTATGCAGGTTTTGAGCAGGCTTTGAAAGATTTTGGATTAGTTTTAGATAAAGAGCTTATAGTAGAAGGGAACTACAAGATTTCTGGAGGTAGTGAAGGCGTATTAGAGCTTCTTAAAAGGGGAAGGGACTTTACTGCTGTAGTTTGTGCTAATGACCTCATGGCTATTGGTGCCATGGAGGTACTTAAAGGGGCAGGTTTTCGAATCCCTGAGGACGTTTCTATTACCGGATTTGATGACATACCCATGGCCAAATATGTGGAACCAAAGCTAACTACTGTGGCGCAACCTTGCTACAAAATGGGTGAAGTAGCAACTGAACTGCTAATCAAACTCATAGAGGGAAAAACAGTTGAAGATACGGTTATCACTTTAAAACCAAAGTTGATAATTAGAAATTCTGTTAAGAAGGTGATCTAATGAAAGCCGTCGTTATCGGCAGTATGAATATGGACTTTACCATGGATGTGGACCATCTTCCTTCAAAGGGCGAAACTGTTCCAGCAGTTCGCTTACGTACGAGTCCGGGAGGAAAGGGTTTAAATCAAGCTGTTGCTTTAGCAAGGCTTGGTGCTGAGGTACTAATGGTGGGAGCGGTGGGCAACGACGCTTCAGGCAAAGTACTCCTTGGCAATCTGCCTAAAGACCGTATTCCAGATTTCGCCATAAAGACGGTGGATGATTCCACTGGCAATGCTTTCATTACTGTGGATTCACAGGGAAATAACACCATAGTTGTCTACCCAGGTGCGAATTACAAGTTAGATATGCATTGGGTTGAATCGTTCAAAGGTGAAATTGAGTCAGCAGATTTTGTAGTTTTGCAGATGGAAATCCCTGTTGAAACCGTTATAGCTTCTATTGAACTGGCACATAACTTGAATACGAAAGTGGTATTGAACCCTGCACCTGCTTTGCCTCTCCCTGATTATGTTTATACCATGGTCGATTTAGTAATCCCGAATGAAACTGAGCTTGCTTTATTAACAGGGGAGAGCAACATAGTTGAAGGGGCAAGAAAACTGCTACAGATGGGAGCGAATGCAGTTGTTGTTACTCTGGGCTCAGAAGGTTGTTTCTACAAAGATGCAAATCACGAGATCTCCGTGGAGGGCTTTAAAGTTAATGCCATAGATTCAACGGCCGCGGGGGATGCTTTCATCGGTGGTTTGCTAACGGCTTTAGGTCGGCACGAAGACATTGGAACTGCTATGAAATTTGCAAACGCGGTTGGTGCAATAACGGTAACTAGGCCCGGAGCCCAGGAATCCATACCCACATATGAGGAAGTTGAGGAATTTCTCAGGAGGAGAGAAGCGTGAAAAAGACAATTTTGATCAACTCGATACTGTCAGAAGTCATTGCCTCCATGGGGCACACAGACACCATAGCTATTGCAGACAGTGGCTTGCCAATACCTAAAGGTGTTGAAAGAATAGATCTGGCTTTAACTCGTGGCATACCAAGATTCCTGGATACTTTAAGAGTTATACTCTCTGAACTTTGCGTGGAGGAAGCCATTATAGCTAGTGAGATAAAGGAAAAGAGTCCTGAGACTTATGCAGAATTGGTCAAGATTTTAGGCAATATACCGGTTAAGGAAGTGTCTCATGAAGAGTTAAAGGTTATGACTAAGGAATGTGTAGCAGTGGTCCGTACTGGCGAATACACGCCTTATTGCAACATCATCCTCAGATCAGGGGTGGTCTTCTAAATGCCACTTCTCGAAATGAAGGGCATTTGCAAGCAATTTCCCGGTGTGATGGCTCTTGATGATGTATGTCTTACGCTTGACAGCGGAGAAGTCTTGGCATTGCTGGGAGAAAACGGAGCTGGGAAGTCCACTCTGGTGAAAATCTTGAGCGGCGTATACACCATGGATAAAGGTCAAATAAAAATAAATGGCGACATCGTGGACATCAGAAATGTATGGGATGCCATGAAGCTTGGCATAGGCATAATACATCAGGAACTCAACCTCATACCTGACTTAACAGTTTACGAAAACATCTTTTTAGGTAGGGAGAAGAGAAATTCTGTTACCAAGCGTATTGATAAATCATATTTGAAGCAAGAAAGCAAGAAGTTATTAAATCGGCTCGGGGTCGACATTGATGTTGAAAGAATTGTCAAAACGCTTAGTGTTGCAGAGCAGCAAATGGTAGAAATAGCCAAGGTCCTTTCGATGGACTGCCGAATAATAATCATGGACGAACCCACAGACGCTTTGACTACTGATGAGGTTCAGAACCTTTTCAAGGTCATCCGAGCATTAAAGTGTGAAGGCAAAGGAATCATACTGATTAGCCACAAGATAGAGGAAATAATGGAGATTGCTGACAGAGTTGAAGTTCTGAGAGATGGTAAATACATTGGAACAAAGGTCGTTGCAGAAACTAATACTGATGAACTCATCAAGATGATGGTTGGTAGAGAACTAAAAGAAAAGTTTCCCAAGATAAAAGTTCCTGTCAGTGATGTTGTTCTTGAAGTGCGTAACTTAAGTGTCCCAGGATTGTTACATGATATAAGTTTTGAACTTAGAAAAGGCGAAGTTCTTGGCATAGCGGGGCTTGTGGGAGCAGGACGCACTGAGCTTGCAAAAACATTATTTGGTGTTTACAAATACAGCGGTGATGTTTTCGTAGAGGGAAAGAAATTAAAGCTTACATCCACAAGCGCTGCCATAGAAGCCGGAATTGTTTATCTGACAGAGGATAGAAAAGAGGAAGGACTTTTCTTGGATAAAAGTGTTTCCTACAACATGACGTTGGCAACCCTCAAAGTGTTCACTGGTTTACTTGGCAAAGTGGATACGCGGAAGGAAGCTCAAACCGTGAGTGATTATGTGCAACGCCTGAGAATTAAGACCCCCTCTATTTCTCAGACAGTTGAGAATTTGAGTGGTGGTAATCAGCAGAAAGTACTCGTCGGGAAGTGGCTCATGACTCAACCCAAGATAATGATTTTGGATGAACCGACGCGTGGAATAGACGTAGGTGCCAAGGTGGAAATTTACAACTTGATCAACGAACTCAAGAAAAATGGCATTGCGATAATCATGATTTCTTCCGAACTACCTGAAATATTGGGAATATGCGACAGAATTCTGGTAATGCACGAAGGAAGAATTACAGGGTGTTTAGAAGATAACGAGGCCACGCAAGAAAAAATTATGCGTTATGCCATTAGTACGGGAGGTATGTATTTTGAAGCCAACTAAGAAAAGAGACTGGTCAGTTTTCTTGAGGGGAATGCAATCGGTTATCGGTCTTCTTGGTCTTTGTATAGTCTTGAGTATACTCTCTCCACGCTTTCTAAAATGGGGTAATATCCTAAACGTTTTGACTCAAACATCGTTGAATGCAGTTATGGCCATCGGAATGACATTTGTGATTCTAACCGGTGGCATAGATCTTTCCGTGGGTTCAATACTCGCGTTCTCTGGAATGGTAACGGCTGGTATGATACATTCTGGACTTAACGTATGGATTGCTATTCTTATTGGCCTAGTTATAGGAACTGTTCTGGGCTTGGTTAACGGCCTGTCGGTAACAAAAGGGAATGTCCCACCGTTTATTGCTACGTTGGCTATGATGACTATGGCTAGAGGGGCGACGCTGGTCTACTCAAGTGGGCGTCCAAAATCAAACTTAGGTGAAGCTTTCGGTTTTCTCGGGCAGGGCAAAATACTATCTATACCAGTTCCTGTAATCATATTGTTCTTTGTTTTTATTGTCGCCTACTATGTTTTGACCCAGACAGCTACTGGGCGTTACATATATGCCACAGGTAGTAATGAGAAAGCAGCTAAATTATCTGGAATAAAAACTGATTACATAAAGCTTCTAGTATATGCTGTGTCCGGTTTCACTGCTGCATTGACAGGTATGGTAGTTACGTCTATGCTTGATTCTGCGTCACCCACTGCTGGGACTGGCGCGGAGCTTGATGCCATAGCTGCTGTTGTACTAGGCGGTACTAGTTTGTCTGGAGGACAGGGAGGCGTAGTTGGGACTATTATCGGAGCTCTAATAATTGGCGTGTTAAACAATGGACTTAACTTACTTGACGTCTCCTCGTACTATCAGCAGCTAATAAAGGGCATTGTAATACTGGTTGCAGTGTTAATCGACAGGAGGAGAAGGTAGCAATGCCTTTTCAGGATGTAGTACCATTGCGGCTTCAAAAAGTTGATAAAAGATGAAAGGGAGGTACGGAAGCATGGAAAGGAAGAGCGTGAAGAGGCTACTTGGAGTACTGGTGACATTGTTCCTTGTGGCAGGTTTGGTCGTGGGTTGTACAGGAGGTACAAAGCCTGAACAGGGTCAGCAAGAGCAGAAGAAGATTGGACTTGTGATTTCCACTTTGAACAATCCATTCTTTGTGACTCTAAGGGACGGAGCTCAGCAGAAAGCTGATGAGTTAGGCTATGAACTCATCGTACTTGATTCTCAAAATGATTCTTCCAAGGAGTATTCAAATGTTCAAGATATTCTTCAGCAAGGAATCAGTTTACTGCTCATAAACCCCGTTGACAGCGATGCTGTAGCCAATGCTGTAAAGCTGGCAAATGATGCTAATATACCTGTCATTACTTTGGACAGAGGAGCCAACGGCGGGGAAGTAGTGACCCACATAGCATCTGACAATGTAGCAGGTGGCAAGATGGCTGGTGAATACATTGTTCAGCAGCTCGGTGGGAAAGGCAAAGTTGTGCAACTCGAGGGCATACCTGGTGCGTCTTCTGCGAGAGACAGGGGTAAGGGTTTCATGGAGGCCATAGAAGGCACAGAAATTGAGCTTGTGGCCTCCCAGCCGGCGGACTTTGACAGGACCAAAGGGATGACTGTTATGCAAAACATTTTGCAGGCGCAACCTGAAATAGATGCCGTATTCGCACAAAACGATGAAATGGCACTGGGTGCTGTCCAAGCAATCGAGTCTGCTGGACGGCAGGGGATCATGGTAGTTGGTTTTGACGCAATTGATGACGCTTTGCAGGCTATAAAAGACGGAAAGATGGCAGCAACGGTGGCTCAGCAGCCGGACAGAATAGGATCTCTGGGCGTTGAATATGCTGACAAAGTGCTCAAAGGTGAAGAGGTACCAACTTACGTGCCTGTCGACTTAAAGCTGATCACAAAGGATAACGTGGATACATTGGACTGAAGAACAACATTGTAGGTGAAAGCATGGCGGCCCCTTTGGTAAGTAGGGGCCGCTTCTTTTATAGATATTGTAGGGTAGGTACGGTGTTTCTTAATGTCGAACAGAACTTAGCTTACAAACTTTGGAATCCTCTCTCTACAATTGCTGCTATGCGTTTTCTGCGTTCCTTTAGGAAATCTATGTAGTCTGTTTCGTACCAGCCTTTCCAAAGAGCATGCAAATCGTACATTCTCTCTAGTTCCTCATCAGTTAAGACACTCTCGTACTTGGGCGCGTACTCTTTTGGTGGAAGGTCAGAAATTTTATCATTGTCACCCCATTCTACCAGAGCATAGTTTGCAACCTGGTTAATCAGCCTTCGGTCTCTTATGCCTGTTCTTTCTAAGTATTTACGCGGAAATAGATGGTGGCGCTCTATCGCTTTCCTCTTGGCGTTGATACCGGGCTTGAGTAGGTCAGCGACTTTCAGCTTTGAATAAAGTACAGGTGCGTCAAGTAAACAAAGAGCTGCATAGTAGGCGAATTGTCCAGTGTTTTGGGCTGCTGAAGTTTCTAACTCGTTTGGTAATGTGAATCTCCAGTAGTCTGATGTTAGTACAGCGTTGATTTGCTGTTCCAAAACGTCCACAAATTCTTGTGGTGTAGTTTTCCCCCTGAGCAGCGCTAAGTCTTGTTCCATTCGGCTTTCTGGCGAACTGCTGTATCTACCAGTCAAGGAAGACATAAAGAACCACTTTGCTATGATTCTTCTAAGGGCATTGTCGTCAATTCTAAAATCGCGTTTTCCTATGAGCCACAAGGCATAACTGTAAACTACAGCCATTTCGGAGGAGATGAGTTGATCACTCTGATAACCGGCGTACAAGAGAACTTTGAAAAAATCATGCCAGTTTTGAAGATTTAGTGTGTATGATTGAGCTTCTTTAAGTACGGCGAACTGGGCGTCGCGACGCTCAGGAGAAAACTCTCCGGTCTGTAAGTCTTTTCCTCGTAATATGGAGTATACGTATTCAAGTCTGGCTCTACGAAAGCCCAGTGCCACGCTTACGCGAAGCAATTGATCTGGACTTGGGCGGAAATAGTAGTTGAACGGTGATGCTTCTCTACCGGAGGGAGGAGACTTCGCGCGTCTGCAAAAATCTTCTAACTCTTTTCTACCGTCGTCCCAGAAAACTGACATCAATGTCAATATAAAATCAGCTTGATTCAATGCTGTCCCTTTACTATTAATGCGAACGAATATTTCCGATACATCTTCTTCGTTTACACTGGAAGAAATTTCTAATGCAGTCAACGGGTACTCGCTCAATTTGATTACGTTGTTTATGGCATCCGGGATAGTTTTCTCTTGTTGGTCGGTTAACTCATATTGCGAACGTAGGCGCTGAAGATACTCAGTTATGAATGCATAGGAATTTGTTTTTGGATCCCACAGTACGCTAATATCAGGTATCCACTGTATGTCTCTTTCAATTGCAGGGTTAGTTACTTCAAACTTTTCTTCTATGGGGTTAAAGGCTATGCGTATACGCGTTGTGCGAAAATCCTTATCGATAATAGGTACTGCTTTCATTACGGCGTAAAGTGAAGTCAAACGCTGTTGACCGTCGACGATGAGTAGTTCAGGACTCACCTGCTTTTGATCCATTCCAATAACTCTATGGTCTCCGCTAAAACCATTTTTCCAGAAAAGCAAATAACCAATGGGATAGCCTTTGTACATTGAATCAAGAAGATCTCGGACCTTGATAGTGGGCCAAACGAAGGGACGTTGTATGTTTGGCAAACCAATTTGCCCTACCTCTATGTCCTGCACCAGCTTTTTCACGGGGAAACTCACCTGATTGAAAAGCACTTCAGACATTTACTTATCCTCCCTGTAACATGCCATATGCGAGAACCAATGTTGTTTCCGCAATATGGTTCTCATCGCATTTATACTTTCATTATCGCACTTACAAACCCCATTAGTGAAAAACTGTGTTTGTTGAGTATCAACTTCATGCGTACTCGTCAATCGTTTAGACGTCAGCCTCAAATGTGATGCATATAGGCTCTTGTTCAGTTATTGGTTCTTCTACGTTAGGTTTTCTGTTGTAAATGAAGCCAAGTATTTGTAGTGCAATGATGGGAGTCATCGCTACCATGGCAACAATGCCAAATCCATCAACCAGGAGACTGGCGTGCTCCACAGCATCAGCTACGCCATGTGCGAATGCCAAAATGAATGTTGCTGTCATTGGACCTGACACTACCGCGCCAGAGTCAAATGCAATACCGTAGAAAAGTTCAGGAACAAAGTAGGTCATAGCGAGGGAAATGATGTATCCAGGAAGCAAGTAGTGCCACAACTGCACCTGCGGGATTAGAATCCGCACCATGGACAAAGACACGGCAGCTCCCACGCCCAAAGATAAGGTAAACAATACAACGCTTCTCTTTAGGTTGCCGTTGGTTACTTGCTCGACCTCATCCACTAACACATAAGCAGCGGGTTCAGCAAGCACGGTAACCACGCCAATAATGAAACCAATAAGGATGAGCAGGCCTTTGTTGTCTAGCAAGGCGATGTTGTAACCCACGGCGTTTCCAACTTCCATGAAACCTGCATTGGCTCCTAACAGAAACATAACTAAGCCGATAAAGGTTAACAACATGCCAGATAAGATGTTTTTCACAGAAGCCTTTGGTAGTTTGAATGCTACTAGTTGGAAGGCCAGAAACACAACCAATATGGGAAGTATTGCTATTAGGGCTTCTCGTGCTATGGAAGGCAGCATTGCAATAAAGGGACCTAATACCGAGGAAGATTCAACAGCAGCAATTGGAAGGGCACCTGTGATTCTATCAGCTTTAGACAGAATGCTCATTAGCATAATGGCAATAGTTGGTCCTGCAAAAATTATAGCGACCAGACCGAAGCGTTCTTTATCAGCGCTTTCTCGATCCTTTTTTAGGCTGGATACTCCTGCCGCCAAAGCTAGTATAAAAGGAACCGTAGTAGCTCCAGTGGCAGCCCCCGAAGCATCGAAGGCAATGGCAAGAAACTCTGGTGGAACGAACAAACCGAGAGCGAATATGATGCCATAGAGTATTAAAAGTATTCTTTGAAGGGGAACATCACGGATTATTCTAACTAGGCCCAAAGCAAGCATGGCTGCTATGCCCAGCGAAACAATTAATACGATGCTACTCTTTGCGATTGATCCTGCTGTGATGCTGTGTACTTGCCCAGCCAAAATGTGCAGATCGGGTTCCGCAATGCATATGAAGAACCCCAGTAGCAAGCCGCTTATAATAACGGCCCAGATCTTATTTGATTTAGAAACTGTGGACCCAGTTATGCTACCAATAGGTGTAATACTACTATCGACACCCAAAAGGAAAAACGTCAAACCCAAGATTATCAGTGCTGCACCTATAAGAAATCTAAAAACCAATGTCGTTTCCATGGGAATTACCGTGAAATGCAGAATTAGTACCATCACTGTTACAGGTATTACAGAAAAGCTGACTTCTTTGAGTTTTGCTAAAAACTTGCTCAATTTAGCTACCTCCTCTCTTTCGTCCTAAACAGTGTGACAATAAGGTAGAGTAAGGCCCTTAAATTGGTTGCCACTTCGGCCTTTTTGGGAATTGTTCCCAGTGGATGTTACTCTCTTGCTACCAAGACGTTAGTTGTACATGTGCTGGACCCCAATAAGAAACTGATCTCACACTGTCACTGTTACTTTCATGGCTACAGCTAAGCACTATTTACCAATTTTCTTATTTCCTATTATATTTTACCAGTATTAGGAACGTTTCATTCCCCGCTCAGGGTTCATCATGGGTAGCAACATCTTTGTAGCTGCTGTGCATATGTTCTGGGAGTTTTCAACTTACTTGTGTAGTGTGAGCACGAGTTTTTGATTCATATAGTACCTTATTGTATCCATGTAAACTCTGGCGAAATAAAGAACTGCTGCAGAAGGACAATGAACTTAAAACTACTTGGGACCGTAATAGTCCAAGGTGAATGCTTTGTTGTAATACACCTAGCATCAAGTAGACATGTTTAGCGTGGGCTTTGAGACAATTAAATAAACATAGTCTATCAAATACAAAATATATTGACAAAGTTCTTCTACAGGTGTAGAATGATATCACAGGTGTTCGTCAACTGTAGAAGGAGGGGAAAAAGTGAAGAAGTCCATAAGGCGTCTCCCGGATTCTGAACTGGAGATCATGAAGATCATTTGGGATGCAAAAGAGCCTGTGACATCTGCTTACATAAGCGAGAAGCTGAAGGGCAAAAAGGATTGGAAGATTACATCTATACTTACGTTTCTTGCGAGGTTAACAGAGAAGGGGTTTATTGAGTGCAAGAGAGAAGGAAAGGTAAACATTTACAGACCGCTGATCAGTGAGCAGGAATACTTAGAGAAAGAAAGTAAGAGCATCTTGGAAAAGTTGTACAACAACTCTCTAACAAATTTCGTGGCATCGCTTTATAACAGCAACGCCATAGCTGAGGATGAGTTAAAGGAGCTCCAGGAGTTCATAAAGGAGCTTACAAGGGGGGAATGAGTATGCTTGAGACCTTATTTCAGAAAGTACTTCAGGTCTCTATGAGCACATCAATAGTTATAGGCGTGCTACTACTATTACTGCCACTTATAAACCGTAGTTACAGTGCTAAGTGGCGCTATTTAGTATGGCTCATTATAGCTGTCAGACTGCTTATACCATTTAGTCCAAGCATAGCTGGTGAAGCGCCTGTAACCATACCATCGGTAAGTCAGAATGTGCAGATTCCTATTCCACTACCAGCTAATACAAACTTGAGTGAGCAAACAAACATTATACCGACGCAACCCACTCCTGTGGTAACGCCAAACAGTTCAGCGGTGCGCACAATCACGCTGGCAGACCTACTGCCTGTGATCTGGCTGATTGGAGCAATATTGTTCATGACTTACTACTTTGCAGGTTACATAGTGTTTAGAAAGTCGGCAATGCGTTTTTCAGAAATTGTAGAGGACGAGCAAACATTAGCTACTTTTAGCCAAATGAAACAAGAGATGGGCACAAAAGGGAACATAGAACTAATCAGGAGTAAGAAGGTACAGAGTCCCATGATAACAGGATTTGTTAAGCCTATTTTTCTACTACCGTATGTTGAGTACAGTGAAGCGGACTTAGAACTGATCATGAAGCATGAGCTCATCCACTACAAGCACAAGGATATATGGAACAAATTGGTTATGGTAGTAGCAAATGCAGTGCATTGGTTCAACCCGCTAGTGTATGTAATGCGGTACAGAAGCAACGCGGACATTGAGATGGCATGTGACAGTGAGCTAGTAGAGGGGACGGGCACAGAGTTTAGAAAGCAGTACAGTGAGACGATACTGTCGGCTATACATAAGGGAAGGGAAAGAGAGACAGTATTTTCCACTTATTTTTACGGGGGAGTGAAAACCATGAAAGAGAGGCTGGGAAACATATTTGATGGAGGGGGAAAAAGAGGAGGCATTGTTGCTTTATGCCTTGTAGTAGTTGCAGTTATCGTCATTGGTGCGTTGGTTGCCTGTGGAGGTAGCACAGCAGCAGAACTTACCGCGGAAGAAAAAGCTCAGATTACAGAACTCCTTGACAACTTTGGTCGTGAGTTGACGAATGTAACAATAATAGACCCAGAGAATGTCGTAGCTGAGCAGATAAAAGAGCATTACACGCCTTATCTGACATCTAACCTACTATCAAAATGGGTTCTTGATCCTTCTCTGGCAATGGGAAGGACGACATCAAGCCCTTGGCCTGACCGAATAGAAGTAGACTCTATGGAGAAAGTTGATAACGACAAGATAGAGGTTCAAGGCTATGTGGTCTGGGTTGCCAGTGGTGGGCAAAATGGGGTTGAAGTTACAGCTACAGTTCCTGCTGTGTTCTTTGTAAAGAAAGATTCTTCAACAGGTAAATTTCTCATTGACAACGCCTTCAGTAACAAATATGCGTTCTATGACACAGAGGAGCTGACTAAGATGCTTCAAAGCGTTTTACCAGAAGCTGGATCACAAAGTGAGCCTTTTATTGTAGCTACGTGGCCTGTGATTGATGGTAGCGAAAAGGAAATTGCGCTTGCTTACATGGGTACGGGTGGTGCTTATGTGGACTATTACACCTTATGTTTAGGTCAGGATGATAAACTGGCGTTGGCAAACTTTAAAGATGAAGACGGAGCTGTCGGACCCCATGTGTTTTCCGAAGGTGCATCTGTTAAGCATGAGGTAAGACTTAGCGTGTACAACGCATCTCCGCTTAATTTCTACGTTTATCAATATCAGGTTGACAGAGATGATAGCGGTGCTATCAGCAACATAGACGTGGAAGCCTATCGATGGAATATGGATGCTCAAGTTTTCGAATTCGATGCTGATGCTTCTCAGCAGTTTAAAGAGGAACTAGAAAACAGTTTCGATGTAGATAAGGTAATACTTGCTCAGCTGTCCGATGCGTTGCGAGAAGCGCTCGTAGCAAATTATTCCCCATATTACAAGGACATAGGTATCGACTTAACACTTGACCCAAGAGCTGATTCTTTCACAGTGAAGGATGGCGTTGCCAGTTCTATTTTAGACGCCAAGATTACTGCGACATTGAAAGCAGAAAAACTTGAAGACATGCCTTTTGTAAAAGGTATGCTGGATTATCTCGAGAGTGTAAGATCTACTCTTACAGATGCTCAGCTAGATGCTGCAAATGATGTCATCGACGACTGGAAGTTGGAACTTAGTGGTTATATTGGCAAGCCAGAGCCTACTTCTTATGCAACTTATAAGGTTGTAGCGAGGGTTGACGATAGCGGGAATATAGATAAAGGTACTGTGAAGTTCTATATTGAACAGCCTTCCACAACCGGAAGTGGTTTTGAGTTTTATCCAGTTCCCGACTCAATGTTTGATTCTGAGGAGACCTTATATCGAAATGGACAAAATGCTGTTAAAGAGGCCATAGAGAAAGCAGGGAAGTAGCTGAAATGATAGCGCGGGGTAAACAACATGAGGGGAAAATACATAGGTATTCTATTGACCATTGCAGTGGGGGCGATTTCTCTTGTGTGATGTGCAAGTTCGATTGCTAGCGAACCGAACAAGAATTTGATTGCTCTCTTTTCCTTAACGCCTAGGATGGGGTCTGTCGTGACAGCGAAGGGCGACAAATGGGATGCAAAAAGGTACCAGAGCAGGCAATGCCTAAATTTAGCGAAGAAGTATTAAAGTTTGCATCCAATTCTTTGCCTTTCTGTACTTGGAAGCTATAAGGGTAACGTCATCTTTGAGTAACGTTCAAACTTGGGAGGTTACATTTTTGCCATCGATGGGGTTAGAGCAGCTGCTTCAGGAATTCAACTTACCTATGACGATGGCAACGTAGAAATACTAAATGAAGATGGGAAGGTATTTTATAAAGCATCACTTGGACAAGGCGCATCGCTAATGTTTCCCAAAACAGAATGAGTAATGGACGTTTTGAAACTTTTTCGTCCTTTCTGCGTCTTTTCTATGAGGGCGATAAAATGGTGAATTTCTAAGCAGGGAGGCAACCCTCAAGTAATACAAGTCGATTAGAAAGGAGGAGGGATATTTGTGAGAGTTATTAGAGGTTTACAGATGCCGTTTTTTGTGTTCTTAGCTGCATTCGTCGTTTTCCTGCTGCCAGCAAGCAACATTTACGCGGATACTGCCCCTTTTTTCATAGGGGGCGTAAATATAAAGCCGTACCAGGAAAGCAACATTGTACTTTCAAAAGAAAACCTAACCATTACGTTTAACAAAAGTGACGACATGAGAAACAGTACTGCAAGCGTGAATGCTCAGTTTATCTTTGTGAATACGGGGGATAAAGTCTCGCTTAAGGTTGGTTTTCCTTTCAGTTTAGCCAGCAGACCTGGTTTTGACACAACGAGCACTTTGGAATCCCTTAAAGTGAAGGTGAAAGTGGATGGTAATCAAATTACACCCACGTTTGTTGCGCCGGGTCAGCAGGGAGAATATGCTCCGCTCATCTATTTTGACGTCACTTTTGATAAGAATGAAACGAAAGAAATTCAGGTTAGCTATGAGGGGAAGGCAGCTGGGGGATATTTCCTATATGTCTTGAATACAGGCTCTTACTGGAAGGGCCCTATAGGAACGCTTGATATGACCTTCAAGTTCCCTTATGAAGCGGCCGCTCCCAACGTGTTTAGTATTACGCCAGGCGGATATAAGATTGATGGGAACGAAGTTGTCTATCACCTCGTAAACTATGAACCTGTGCAGAACATAGAAGTGGAGTTTCTTCCTTACTACATGTATGAAAAGGTAAACCCGCTTAGGCTAAAAGCAGAAGCAACCAACAACGCCAGCGATTGGTTCAACTACGCCATGGCTTTCTTCCCCGAGAATCCCATAGGTTCCATGGATGAGTTTGTGGGCTGGTATCGCACGCCTGGTTTCAGCGACTATGTGGAAAGCGTACTTAAGAAAGCCGTTAGCCTGCAGGAGGAGGGTTCTCCGGAGCAGGTAGTTCTTCAAGAGGTTTATAGTGCTCACTATGAAGCCCCTGCAAGTTTTGCAGAAGGGTTAGACGCTGTTTTGAAGCTTGATGGTAATCATGTGAGTTTGCCTTCCACTTCTTTGGATATTTTGAGGGAAAACATTGGGTCCATAGAGAATGCCACTGAGGGCAAAATCCTCGGTTACGTCATGGAATATGCTGTGGCTGCAGATCTTAAACAGAACAGGCCCACTCAAGCACTTTCCGATTTTGATCAGCTTTTGGAGGTCGCTGACAAATATTTTGACAAAGATACCTATTACAGTGTTTCCCCAGTGCTCAGTATGGCTATGCAAAACAACATAGGAAAAGGCGTGACAAAATATGTCTCTCCTCCCTTTACGCAGTGCTTTATTCCTTCTGTCTCCTTGAAGAATCAAACGCTGACTGTGCATTACGATGTTCCTTACGACCTTGGTCTAGCTTTAGAAGATTTTGATACCAACAAAGATCAAAATCCTCCCAAAGACTACCGCATTGTAGGTGCCTTGGAGAAAGCACCGCCGTACGGTTATGTAGTGACTGTGACGTTCCCTAAAGGCGTAACAGAATCGCAGTTTGCGAGCGTAAAGGAGACTTTAACACAGCTGGGCAACGGTGCCTTTGGTGTAGCTTCCAATTCCCAAACGGCGAAGCTACTTAGCAGCTATTTTGGAAAAATTCTTGACAATGTAATGCTGGAAAATGGGAAGTTGGCAGTGATCAAATCTTCTGTAGCCAGCACGCCGGAATTGGAGATGGGTTTAGCTGACCTGAGCCTGGAGATAAGGAAGATTACAAACGCGCAGCAGCAGTTCAAAGACACCACGTTTGATGAAGCATTTGGCCAGACGATGCTAAGTTACCTTTCTACAAATAAAGCGTATTTTGACAATTTGCCCAGAAACTCTGCCATAACGTTTGGCGCCGTGGCACAAACAGGAGCGGGTGGACCAACAAGTCAGAGCCTCATAATTGCTATCATGGCAAGCCTTGTTGCGGTGCTCCTCATTGCCTTTGTTTTGGTGACGGAACGCAGAAGTAAAGTTGAGGACGCGAACGCAAAAGAATAGAGGATTAAATAAAAAACAATGTCGCCTCACCACAGCCCCTTGGTGGGGCGCTTTTTATTTCCTGATTACCACCAGTGCGTTGCTAAGATCTCTGCCAGGAGTTGTAAGCAGTTTCCCTTTGTAATACAAACCACTGGAAGCTCCACCATCAATGTTCATGGCATTGTAAGCACCCAGTTTTTGCATAATTGTTGCCAAGTCCTCTATTTTTGCACTGCTTACGGTCGCCATGAGGAGTTTGTTATCTTTTGTCAGACCGAGCGCACTGCGTGCCATGGAGTATTCTGTGATTTTGAGTGTGGTATAGTTTTCTGCTTCCGGGTTCACCGTTATCTTACCGTTTGTAATCAGCCTGGGACCTGCACTCAAGGCGCCATCGATTACACCCTGCTGCCAGATATCCGGGTTCCCATTGTAGACGTAGTAATTGTCAATGTATCTTAACACAGTCCCTACATGGAATCTGTCCTCATATCTTTTCTCACTGCCGTAGATGTTGATTACGTAACCATCTCTGGGTATGCTCACATTGTCCCCGTGTATGACCTGCGTTACTGTATTGTTTCTTACTATGACGTTCGTGCCACCGTTGTACGCACGTGTCGTGGAGCCACGCTTGGGCGTATACAGGTTTATCGACCCTACCGTACTCCAGTACTGAGGAGACCTGTTTATGGTTCCGACGTACCAACCCATGTCCATTATCCATGGTTCCATGTCAGGCGCGAGCTCGACGTACTGTCCTTCTATTTTCATGCCAATCAAACCTATGTCTGCCCTACCATCTTTTGTAAAGCCAAAAGTAGTGGCTGGTTTATCAAGGAAGCACAAATGTTCGATTCTACCGTCTATGATCAGGTTTCCAGATGGCTCCTTCGGGTTGGTGGTTTCATAAGCTCTGAAGAACGTTCCATTTATGGCAGCAATAGCATTGTTGCGCTTTGCCATGCTTAAAAGTGATTCTGTTAGGCCTATCTGGTTCTGACCATAAGCAATCTTTAGACCCACATGAGGGTTGTTAAGAAAAACCTTCACAACCTTTACATTGAACGTTTTTCCGCCAAAAGACATTTGCATAGTGCTGGAAACGGCATCTGTATCTATGTACACAGCACGCTCTGTTTGATCCCAATCTACATACCTACCAAGGGCTTCGCCAATAAACCGCAGCGGTACGTAAGTTCGCGCTCCGTTTATGAATGCAGGTACATCCAGAAAAACGTCTTTCCCATCAATTTGCGCTATGGAGTTGCCAATTTGCAAAGAAATCGTCTTTGAACCTTGTTTTACTGTTACGGTTTTTGTTTGATCTTCCCATGTCACCTGAGCGCCAAAATATTCAGAAATATAACGTATGGGCAGAAAGACACGCCCATCTCTTAAGATAGGAGGGCTATCAAAACTCTTCTTCTGCCCCTGTATGTAAATAGGTATGGGAGAGCTGCTGGTTTGAGCTTGCACGTTTATAACCGGGATAGGTGTTCCTAAAAGCGTGCAAAGAAGAAAGGCACATATTGCAACAACCGTAATCCTTCTAAAACGTGAGTTCTTCACTACATTCAGCCCCTTTATGCAAATGCTTGGGGTCCTTCAACTTTGGACCTCTTTTTTTGCCGCATATGTCTATCATAAGCTAATCTTACAATAACTTATTGCACACAAAACGTGCATGCAGCTCATGGTAGCAAATGTTTGTGCAATTGAAGTCCGAAAAAATTATGTTCCATCTAGAATTAGTGTGGGAGGTGGCGCAGAACTATGGGCTCCTTTTGGTTTGTTTTCTTTCTGGTTTTCTTGTTCTTTGCTGTGGTTTTCTCAATAATACTAGTCGCAGGCTTCAGTTTATTGATTTTCTTTCTAATCATAACGATCATTGTAGGGGTAATTTACGGTTTGATAAAGTACTTCGTTGATCGTTCAAAGAGCAAAGAATAGGGAGGTCTAGATGCGCACTGGTAAAGTTTATGGCGTTTTCTCGCCGAAGTCCATCTACTTCAAAGAGCTGTATAAAGAATTCGCGTTTTGTGACAATTGTTTAGGCATTTTGTGCTAACATAAATGCATAATGGTGGGAAGGGTGGCAAGTTAAGGGATGCAGCTTATGTGCATTCTGCGTGGTGAGGAAGATCTTACGTTGCCTCTTTCTTATCATGAAATTGTCCAGCATTTTATTTATCAGTCCTTAGCACAGCGTAAAATCGCTAGTTTCTTACGGCGAGAAGGATTTAGCGATGGCTCTCGGAAGATGAAGTTATTTACATTTTCCAGGTTAATAGGGAACTACAGCTTAAACCTCGAACACAAAACAATTACTTTTTCTAAGGACATTGCCTTAGTGTTTGCTTCTCCTGTGGAATTAATTGTGTGGGAGCTGACGGAGTTTTTACTTAAGAGTTCTTGTATTTGGATTGGTGATTGTGCGCTACAGGTTAGAGACGTATTTTTTGAAGATAGCTTCCAAGGCAGTGACGAACTTGAAGTTATCATGCTTTCACCCATAACCGTGTACCAAACACACATTAACAATGGGAAAAAGCATACAGTTTATTTTTCACCTTTTGAACCCACTTTTGAGCAACTGATAAAGAGTAACTTACAAAGAAAATGGCGGCTCGTTTACTGTGAAGATAATTTGGGCGATGAGTTCTCGATTTATCCCATAGAAGTTTCTACTCGTGATAAAAAAGTTATTCGCTTTCGTGATACTGTCATTGAAGGATGGATGGGTAGGTACACGTTAAAGGGCGATCCTCGCTTTATAAAGATGGGTTTGGACGCCGGGTTAGGAAGCAAGAATTCTCAAGGCTTTGGTCTGGCACTAGCTACAGATGGTCTGTTGTATAAGGTCTTGCTTCGTGACGATCATATGCCAAAGTTCGAGAAGGAGAGGTTAATCGCAGAGCCATGAGGTTAAAGGTTACGTTTGAAAGTGTTTCTGGCGACGATCTATTACTTCCGCTACATTACAATCAGGTATTGCAGGCGCTGTTTTATAATACGCTGTCCGAGGAGATTGCAAAGCAGTTGCACACGCAGGGTTTTCCTTTTGAGAAACGAAGGTTTAAACTATTCGTGTATTCTCGCATCCAGGAGAGAGCAAAGCATGACGAAAGAGGTTTGCTCAGATTTGGCCCTACTATAACACTGTACTTTTCTTCACCGGTCTTGGACCTCATACAGGATTTTGGTACCAACCTATTTACAAAATCAGAAGCATTAGTTTGGCACCAGAAGGTCAAACTTAGCTCTTTAGAAGTAGTAGCACCTCCGCAGATAACAAATGCGGTGTTGGTGAGAATGTTATCTCCTTGCACAATTTACAGCACAAAGGTAATTGAAGGGAAGCGACAAGTTTATTACTACCGGCCATATGAGGAACAATTCTCAATGCTTGTACGAGCTAACGCTATCAAGAAATACAAAGCATTCTTATCTATGAGAGGGGATAGTTTTGACTCAGGACGTATTGACAACATGAAACTTTCCATGATCCCTGCTAATTTCAGCATAAAGAGAAACGAGAAAATGGTTTATTTCAAAGATACAGTTATACGCGCATATACTGGTGTGTTTCAACTTAGCGGTGACACCGAGCTGCTTTGGATCACCTATGAAGCCGGACTCGGCGATAAAAACTCACAAGGTTTTGGGATGTGGGACGTTTATAAAACGCGAGAAGAAACTGGAAAAGGAGGTGCATTAGGTGCTTGAGGCAGTGGCAAGCATTGGAAGATTGACAAGCCAAGAAAGCAGTGGTTTGGATGATTTAGTAGATTCTGTAGTCAATGCTACGCATTTGGTGAAGCTGGTTGTAAAGAACATAGCAAGTGATGACTACTTTCTTGAAACAGAAGAATTCCGTAAAGAAACCCCGAGGAGGATTCTTCTAAAGAATATTAAAGGTCACGTTACCAACCCTTCCATTTCTTGCTCCATAACAGACTTTTCGGCGAAGACTTACTCGCTAAAAGTTTTGGGGTTTTGCGACCGTGTGCTTAGGGAAAGTGAGAATTTAGGTCTAGGTATGGATGAAATCTCTAAGATCGCAGAACTGAAGGAGTTTCTGCTAAGAAACGAGGTTCATTTAAAGGAAGAAGTAGAAGAGATCCGGAAGGAAATGGGTAGTAAAGCACGGCTTATCTTCACAGTAACGTTTATGGCCGATGACGATGAAGAAGTGTATCCGGCTGATGATCCGGTTTTTAGAAAGATATTCGTCGAGCTCATCAGCTTGGCAGAGAACAGGTTCAGCGGCCATGGAACTTGCAGCATCTGTGGTCAGAAGAGAGTGGTGCTTGGAGGTGTAAGTCCCTATAAGTTTTTTAATTTGGACAAACAAGGGTTCCTTTTCGGTTTTGATAAGAAATGGTCTTACAAGAATTTTCCCATTTGTCCGGAGTGCCTGCGTCATTTAAAGAATGGTAAGAGTTACGTAGAAAGCAAGCTTACTTACCAGTTTTATGGACGGTTGGATTATCGTTTAATTCCTCAAAGTTTCATGGGAGATGAAGTTCTTCTTGAAGTTCTCGAAACCCTCGAAGAACAAGCTTATAGGAGTTTAGGAGACAGGCGTTTTATAGCAAATTTCACTGCGGATGAGAGAGAGCTTGTGAAAACTGTACTAAAGGAGTGTGGTGACAGTGTCTCCTTTAACTTCTTGTTCATAGAAGTTATGAACGCTGCAGAGAAAATAAAGTATTTTATATCCGATGTTCTGCCATCTCGCATTTCCGTTCTACATGATGCCGCTCAATACGTGCATGATACTATGACGGCTGTACTTAAACCACAAGACCCTAATGACCGAAGGACTGACTTTGCATTCGGTACTATGGCTCGATTCTTTTACTCTGGAGACAGTTACAGTAAGCGGAAGCGTTCCGATAAGGAATTCCTAGATCTAGTAGACAGGGTATTTAAAGGTAGAAAAATTGATCGTACGTACTTTTTCGAAAGATTGTCACAGGGCATATCAAGAGCTTTTAAAGATGCCATTCAAGATAGTTCTAAGAAGAACGATTTCTACTTCGCCACTTTAGACGCTCTAAGAACAATGCTTTTTGTTAGTTATCTAAACTTGATTGGAGATAAAAGTGCGGAGGTGAATAGGGTGGATGAAAGAAAGTATGATTGGTTTTTTGAGCAGTTCCAAAGTAGTTTTTCAGAACCTTATGCAAAGGGACTTTTCTTGCTCGGTGCTGCATCTCAGCTTATAATCCAGGCACAAGAAGCCATGGGAAGATCTGGGTCCATAGCCTCGTCGCTCAAGGATCTAAGAATGAAAGAAGAAGATTTTAAAGAACTTGTACCAAAACTTAGAGCCAAAATTGATCAACTTGGAGCTTCTTTAGGAAGCCCGTCTGCTTCAGGTGTTGGTGGTAATGTTGGGGCACTACTGTACATGGCGAAAGATTATCTTACAGAAGCCTCATACTACATCTTGCAAGCTGGAGATTATTGGAATGCAAGCACTGGTGAACTGAACTTTTATTTCGCCTGTGGCATGAACTTGGCATGGGAGCCAAGGCGTAAAAAAGATGAAATGCAGGCTGCAGAGGAGGAGGAATGAGAAGTATGTTCAGTGGTAAAAGAGAGATTGTGTTTCTTTATGATGTAAGCTTTGCTAATCCGAACGGTGACCCCATTAACGAAAACAGACCGCGTATTGATGATGAAACGGATTTGCTTTACGTAACCGACGTCAGACTAAAGCGAACTATTAGGGATTACTTGCACGACTACAAAGGCAAAGAAATTTTCATTTACGGTGAGAAAGAAGACGGGAGACTCGTTACCAAAACTGAACGTGTTAAAAAAGACTATAACAATAACCCATACAAGGCTCTTGAGGAATGCATTGACTTAAGGTTGTTCGGTGCCACCTTTGCTCTAAAACCGTCCTCGAAGTCAACTGAAGAAGATAAAACTACTGGAGGAAATGTTTCCATAACTGGACCAGTTCAGTTTAAGTTTGGAAGAAGCCTCCACAAGGTCAAAGAGGAATACGTGAAAGGTACCACTGTCATGCCATCTGGTGAAGGCAGAGAACAGGGAACATTCACAGAAAAGTATCTAGTTCCTTATGCACTGATTAGCTTTTATGGGGTAGCTAACAATAGAGTCGCTGAAATAGAAGGTATCAACTTGACTGAAGAAGATTTGGACCTCATGTATGAAGCCATGTGGAACGGCACTAAGGTGCTGTTCACTACATCGAAGAGCCAAATGCCGAGGCTTCTAGCAGAAGTACGCTATCATGATGAAGATATGTTCTTGGGAGAACTGGACAAGTATTTAAAAATGGTAAGCGATAAGAGAGGCGAAGAAATTAGAGATCCTGACGAGTATAAATTGGAAATTGGCCCACTCGTGAGCCTTTTAGCGGATAATAAAGACTCAATAGCCAAGGTTCGCGTTTTGCAAGACGAAAGGCTAAAGACTGTTCTTGATGGCGAAGAGATTCAGCTGGCTGATGCTTTAAAACAGGCTGGGCTTGAAGTAGAACAGTTTTACTTTTCAGAGCCATGAAAGCGGTAGTGTTTGACATCTGGGGTGACCTTGCGCTTTTCCGCCGATTTGACACCAACACCTCCATGCTAACACACTCCTTTCCTCCACCTACGGCGGTTCTTGGAATGGTCGGCGCGATTTTGGGTTTGGATAGGGATATTTACATCCAGCAACTACAAGGGACAAGGATCGGCATAGAACTTCTTCACCCTGTTAAGAAAGTTCGAATGGCTCTGAACTACAAGAACACTAAGGGACGCGAATTGACCGGTAAAAAAGGGAGAACTCAAATACCCGCGGAGTTCATTAAAGACCCGGCATACCGGATCTATATCGTGAACGATACTGTCCAACAAGATTTGGTTACAATGCTTAAGGAACATAAGAGTGTGTTCACTTTGTCTTTAGGGCTTAGTGAACTTTTAGCAAACTTCCAGTATGTGGGCACATATCCATGTGAATTTAGTAGTGGCAGACAACTTGTGAGTAGCGTTGTACCAACCTCAGTGGTAGAAAGCATTGACTTCTTTGCGCAGGAAGGTAAGCCAAAGCGAATGGTTAAGGAACGGGTACCGGTGAGCATGGCTCCTGATAGAACAGTGACTCGATACGAAGACGTTGTTGTAGAGGAAAATGGCGAAATGATTAGCGGGGTTTTTAAAGAGGTTTTTGTCGTAGGAGAAAAGGCTGTTGTGTTCTTCTAATAGTACTGAGGATAGGCTCAATCTTTATTCACACCCGGGCAAATTGCTTCAGCAACACTTAACTAGAGTCGCTCTCATCGCTCAGGAAATTGTGAAACAGTATTATCCAGCGGGGAATGATGACTATCAAGAAATGTTAAATGCCGCACGCATGATCGGGCTAATTCATGATATTGGTAAAAGTACCAAGTATTTCCAAGAATATTTGCTTGGCTATAGATCAAAATCTGGATTAAGTCAGCACTCAAAGTTGTCTGCTCTTGTGACCTACTATTTGTTCAAAGAGGAAGTCGATCGGAACAATAAAGACATCAGCTTATTACTAAATGCTTATGTGAGTGTTCTCAAGCATCACGGTAATTTAGATGATGTTAGCAATATGCTTCTTTTTGAAAAGAACGATCAAAACTTACTTCTGCAGCAAGTGGAGAGTATTGAAGAAGAAAAACTAAATATTCTAACCCAAAAGATAGGTCTACCTTTAAACAAGAGTTCTATAAAAGAGTGGATTAACAGCTTTTATGAAGAAGCAAATTTCTTTAGAGGTAGGGTGAGGCGGTATCTGCGAAACAGTGATTTAAGCACTTACATAAGAATGGCCTTTCTGTATTCGGTTCTTTTGGAAGCTGATAAAGATGAGGTGGTCCTAGGTTCAATACCTCCTAGGGCCACACTCAAGATTACTCCTGTAGAAGTTCAAAAGTATGCTTTACAGCTAAAGCCTACCCCTTTAAGTCAGTTAAGGAATAAAGCGCAGCAGGATTCTTTGGACTCTTTTAAAAAGCTGTGCACCGATGGCGACAAAAGAATCTTTTATTTGACTTTACCGACAGGCTTGGGCAAGACACTTACGAGCATGGCACTGGCTTTTTACCTAAAGCAGAGATTAAAGGAAGAGAAAGGGCAGGATTTTCATATCATATATGCCTTACCATTCATCAGTATTATCGAAGACAATGCTAAGGCCATAAGTGAAATGCTAACTTCTCTGGGAGTCAAGGTCGATTCTACTATCCTACTTCAAGATCACCATCTATCCGACCCAATTTACACTGTCAAAAACGGCTGGGATGAGGAAGTGGAGTATGACTCAGCTGCATCCCAGATCCTCACTGAAGGATGGAACAGCGAGCTGGTAATAACTACTTTTGTCCAGTTTTTCCAATCTCTGATTTCCTACAGAAATCATGACCTAAGAAGATTTCACAAATTTGCCAAGAGCATAATCATACTAGACGAGGTTCAAGCCATACCAGTAAAGTACTGGAAATTGACCGATGAGCTAATTAAGCGAATAACGGAAGAATTAGATTGTTATGTAATTTTTATGACTGCTACCAAACCTATTTTGTTGTCGTCTGGTTCAGAAATAGTTGAAAGTGATATATACAGAAGTCAGCTAAACAGATATATTCTTGACTGTTCAGATCTGTGCAAGGAAACTAAGGAACTAAGCGATTTTTCCACAGAGATAATGTCTTTAGATATCAAGAATAAGCGACATGCTTTTGTATTCAATACAATATCGGAAGCAGAAGAGTTTTTTGGTAATCTGCGCGAAGCAGGTGTCGCTGATGATTTTACTTTCCTTTCTGGACATGTCATTCCCAAGGAGCGTTTTGAGAGGATTCAAAGGTTAAAGGAAGGCTGTTACAGAAACTTGGTTTCCACCCAAGTTATTGAAGCTGGTGTAGACCTCGATTTTGACACTCTTTTCCGCGACTTAGCACCCTTGGATTCTATCGTGCAGTCGGCAGGACGATGCAACCGCCATGCGAAATCACGCGGCACCGTTAAGGTCGAGAAGCTTGCCAGAGATGGGAAGGTGTTTGCTGGTCAAATTTACGACAGAATTCTCCTTGACATCACAGAAAGGTTGTTGAGTGGAAAACGGTTTTCGGAAACTGAACTTGCTTCGGTTTTTGATGAATATCAACAGGCATTGGTCCGAAGAAAGGACGTGGAAGGAAGTTCAGATGCCATAATGGAGAGCTTAAAGAAACTACGCTTTGATGGCCCCGCGGAACAGAGCCCCATAAGTAGCTTTAGAGTTATCGAAGAGGATTATCCGCGGTTAGAAGTTTTTGTCCCTGTGGATGAAGATGGAGAAAGGCTCTTTGCCAAGTACATGGAGATAAGAGCAAATGAAGATCCTTTTGAAAGGATGCATGCTTTTCAAAGGATAAAACGCGATTTTTACTTGTACGTAGTTTCCGTTCCTTTTAGGCTTGACAATATCCCGCCGCAGTTCACTCCTTATGAAACAGAGCGGTACCAGGGAGTTCTTTATATACCTCCTGGTAACCTTCATGATTATTACGACTCCATAACGGGTTTCAAAACGGTAGGTGCTACTAGGCTATGGTAGGAGAAGTAAGAATTTCTGGAACAATCGTAAATAGTTATGTAAACTGCCCCAGGGAGGCATGGTTGCAGGCTCACAAGATCATTCCTTTTCAAGACGATGAACTGCTTGAAATGGGTAGGCTTATTAACGAAAATGCCTATGCTCGCGATATGAGGAAAATAATCCTTGATAACATCGAGATCGATCTTATAAATGGTAAAGAAGGCAATATCCTCATTGGTGAAGTGAAAAAGTCGTCGAAATCTGAAGAAAGTGCTAGACTCCAACTCCTTTTTTACATGTATGAACTTAAGAAGCGAGGAATCAGCGTTAACGGGGTTCTTTTGTTCCCTAAAGAGAAAAAGCGGGTTTACGTGGAACTCGGAGAAGAAGAAATAGAATTGTTGAATCAGCTCATAGCAACCGTACTTGACACTATAAACAAGCCTTACCCTCCTAAAGGAAATCAAAAAAGGTGTGGGCCCTGTGCTTATAGGGAGTTTTGTCAATCGTGAGTAGGCCAATATACATTTTCCAAAGTGGCAGACTGGCTAGAAAGGCAAATACGGTTTATTTCGAGAATGGCGAAGGTGTTAAGCGCTACATTCCCGTCGAAAACACAAGTGAAATCTATCTCTTCGGAGAAATCGATTTGAACAAAGAGGCTTTAGAGTTCTTTGCAAAAAACGAGATTATTCTGCACTTCTTTAACTATTATGAGTATTACGTAGGAAGCTTTTATCCTCGTGAGCACTATAATTCCGGGTACATGATAGTTAAGCAGGTCGAACATTACCTTAACCCGCAGAAGCGTTTGATGTTGGCAAAACGTTTCGTTGAAGGAGCTGGAGCAAACATCCAAAAAGTACTTTCATATTATCTGAGACGTGGGGCTGACGTTTCAAGTCAACTGAAAGTAGTCGCAGATTTGGTTAAGAATATAGATGATCAGCCAGACGTGCCAAAACTTATGGCATTGGAAGGTAAGATGCATGAAACTTACTATGAAGCGTTTCCTAAGATCGTGGAGCAGGAAGAGTTTGAATTAAAGAGGAGAACTAGAAGACCACCTAAAGACAGCATTAATGCACTTGTAAGCTTTGCCAATTCGCTAGTGTACAGCAGTGTTTTGTCTAGCATTTACAAGACCCATCTGGATCCTCGTATAGGCTTTTTGCATGAAAGCAATTTTAGGAGCTTCTCTTTAAACTTGGATGTGGCTGAGATATTTAAGCCCATCATAGCTGATCGTGCTGTTTTCAGTGCAATCAACAAGCAAATAATAGATACAGCCGACTTCGAGAAGCGCTTGAATGGCATTTACTTAAACGAAAGTGGGGCTAAAAAGTTTGTTCAAGTGTTTGATGAAAAACTGCAGTCTACGTTGAACTACAAGAAGATCAAGAGAAATGTATCCTACAAGACGTTGATAAGACTAGAACTTTATAAACTCGAGAAGCACTTCATGGGTGAAGATATATACAGGCCTTTTGTGGCAGAGTGGTGACTAGTTGATATGTATGTGATAATGGTCTACGATGTTGGCGAAGAACGCGTTGGGAAGGTTCTAAAGACGGGGAGGAAGTATCTTACATGGATTCAGAATTCTGTTTTTGAGGGACAAATTACAGAATCGAAGTTGGAGAAACTCAAGACGGAACTTAAGAAGATAATAGAGCCAGAAAAGGATAGTATCATATTCTTCAAACTTAGAGAAGCCTACTTGACGAAAAAAGAGATTATTGGTCGAGAAAAGAATGACACCTCTAACATCATATAAAAATCTGTCGACCCCAGATAATGCAAAAAACCTGGGACTTCGACAGAATGCACTGATTCAGCAACAGCACCGAGGAATCCAATACTTCATGGTAAAATCTTTCGTAGAAGGGGCTCCGTCAGTGAGGAAGGAGTTTTATGAAAGAAGCGCTTTGCTACATGGACGGTGGCTGTTTCTAGCTTACCTACAAGGGATTGAAACACCGCTGGAAATATGGGATATTGAAAGATGGGACAAAGTTTCTAGCTTACCTACAAGGGATTGAAACCAAGATTGAACTTATCATTGATGCAAAGGACAATTCGTTTCTAGCTTACCTACAAGGGATTGAAACGCATCTCTGTGTACCTGCTCGTGGCATTCATGGCATAGTTTCTAGCTTACCTACAAGGGATTGAAACCAGCCTCCGCACTTCTCTCAGCTACCACTCCAATATGTTTCTAGCTTACCTACAAGGGATTGAAACTAGTTCTAAGTACTGGCGTTGACCCTGTCTTTTCATGTTTCTAGCTTACCTACAAGGGATTGAAACTAAATTTCTTAACTCCTTCATACATCCTTACAAACGCGTTTCTAGCTTACCTACAAGGGATTGAAACTCTACATAGCGAAAATAGGACAAAGGCAATCTTGGGTTTCTAGCTTACCTACAAGGGATTGAAACATGATTCCAATATCTTAGACAGCATGCCCTCCGCTTGTTTCTAGCTTACCTACAAGGGATTGAAACAAGGACGCTAAAAGCAAGACTTTAGCACAGTTTATTGTTTCTAGCTTACCTACAAGGGATTGAAACCCATTTCGAAGAAGTGATTTTCGATAAGGAGTATGTGTTTCTAGCTTACCTACAAGGGATTGAAACGGTACTCCATTGCAGGGTGTGGCGAGTGTAATAAAGTTTCTAGCTTACCTACAAGGGATTGAAACTCCAGCCAACCATCTCAAATACTACGATTCCCGCCTGGTTTCTAGCTTACCTACAAGGGATTGAAACTCTTTGTGAAACACCTTTTATTGCCAGCTCCACTTTGTTTCTAGCTTACCTACAAGGGATTGAAACGTACCAGCTGAGATGTTACAAAGCTTAGTTAAGGTTAGTTTCTAGCTTACCTACAAGGGATTGAAACAAACGCAGAGATGAGCTGAAGGACATAATCCTTGGGTTTCTAGCTTACCTACAAGGGATTGAAACCCATACATCCTAACAAACCACTTCTCGCCTTCTTCTGGTTTCTAGCTTACCTACAAGGGATTGAAACGGGCTATCGGAGATATGAATGTAGAATTGTCAAAGGGTTTCTAGCTTACCTACAAGGGATTGAAACGAGCGTGCTTTCGCTGAAGGCAACATGCATGAGCAGGTTTCTAGCTTACCTACAAGGGATTGAAACCAATCCATGACGCCGAGGAAGAGGTGCAGGCAGAGAGTTTCTAGCTTACCTACAAGGGATTGAAACTTTTACCCTTGAGACACTTTACTGACACTTTGAAAAGTTTCTAGCTTACCTACAAGGGATTGAAACCTGAACCCGAATTGTTCCGCTAGCTGTCCGTAGCTTGTTTCTAGCTTACCTACAAGGGATTGAAACTCCCGCAACCCGATTTGCTTCACCAACTCTGTTTGAGTTTCTAGCTTACCTACAAGGGATTGAAACTCACATCCACAAAATCCTTCATAATTAACCTGCGTAGTTTCTAGCTTACCTACAAGGGATTGAAACTTTTGTCTGAAATTGTGTATTGGTACAGGCCAGAAGTGTTTCTAGCTTACCTACAAGGGATTGAAACTGTGGTTGGAAGCTTTGTAAATAATTCCACAGTTACGTTTCTAGCTTACCTACAAGGGATTGAAACCGATGTATATCGCAACGATAAGTCGTTGCCGTATTGGGTTTCTAGCTTACCTACAAGGGATTGAAACTACGCCATGCTTTTCAATTCTTGGTTATACGACTCGCGTTTCTAGCTTACCTACAAGGGATTGAAACATCCATTTGCAGGAGAAGTTTATTTCGTCAAGTACAGTTTCTAGCTTACCTACAAGGGATTGAAACTAAAGAAGACAGAAAGGAGGAGAGAGCATGAAAACGGTTTCTAGCTTACCTACAAGGGATTGAAACAGGCCCGGCACAAACAACGGGTTAAGGCCTAGCACGGGTTTCTAGCTTACCTACAAGGGATTGAAACTGCGTTCGCTCATTCGTTCTCTCACACATACTTCGTGTTTCTAGCTTACCTACAAGGGATTGAAACTACTAACATCACACAGAACTAAGAGTAATCCACGTGGGTTTCTAGCTTACCTACAAGGGATTGAAACGCAACTATATCTATTCTAGGTTTTGGGTATGCCATAACGTTTCTAGCTTACCTACAAGGGATTGGAACTCTGTACAGCTTGTTCGTCCTCTTTCCTCTCTGCATGTTTCTAGCTTACCTACAAGGGATTGAAACAATAATCTACAGTACGGGAGAAGAAGCAGTGGTAAGTTTCTAGCTTACCTACAAGGGATTGAAACAAGCTTTTGGCTATTACGTAGCCATCAGCTATTAAGGTTTCTAGCTTACCTACAAGGGATTGAAACAGGTGCAAGCCAAAAGTCTGTACCACCGCAATAACGTTTCTAGCTTACCTACAAGGGATTGAAACTCCAGACAAGCCAGCAACAAAGGCGGAAGTAGCAACGTTTCTAGCTTACCTACAAGGGATTGAAACACGTTGATGGCTCTGACCCAGTGTGCCAATATATCAGTTTCTAGCTTACCTACAAGGGATTGAAACCGGTAAGGTTTGACAAGAATCTTGTGCACATGAACAGTTTCTAGCTTACCTACAAGGGATTGAAACTCGAACGAGAGGTACTGAACAAGTTGTACGCTGAGCGTTTCTAGCTTACCTACAAGGGATTGAAACAGAGCCCTAAAAATGGTCGTCTGGTCCCAGAACGGGGTTTCTAGCTTACCTACAAGGGATTGAAACCATTTGACCCAACAGGTATGTACCTAGCTGTAGCTCGTTTCTAGCTTACCTACAAGGGATTGAAACCCCACCCGACAACTGGAGCATAGACATCATATACAGTTTCTAGCTTACCTACAAGGGATTGAAACCACCAAATTGAAGTACAAATGGCAAGGCAAGAAACAGTTTCTAGCTTACCTACAAGGGATTGAAACACATGCTGATCGCAACGTGCTCAGCGTACAACTTGTGTTTCTAGCTTACCTACAAGGGATTGAAACAAGCTAGCTGTGGCACGCCATCTGCCCATATTACAGTTTCTAGCTTACCTACAAGGGATTGAAACATGTGTCCCCTTAACACTTCCCTCTCGCCACAAAAAAGTTTCTAGCTTACCTACAAGGGATTGAAACGAGACTAAGAAAGAATTAGCTCGCATAGCGGTAATGGTTTCTAGCTTACCTACAAGGGATTGAAACTGTTCGAGCCTGTACCCTGAACGTTAACACCCAAAAAGTTTCTAGCTTACCTACAAGGGATTGAAACGCTGTTCAGGCGTTAATTTTTGAACAGCTAAAGCAAGTTTCTAGCTTACCTACAAGGGATTGAAACGCTAAAAGAGAAAGGAGGCTTACAGCTAACGTTACGGGTTTCTAGCTTACCTACAAGGGATTGAAACTGGCGAACGCAGCTGGGCGCTTGCGGTTCGGGATGAGTTTCTAGCTTACCTACAAGGGATTGAAACCTGCATTCATGGCCGTGGACGAGGCAGCTAACGCATGTTTCTAGCTTACCTACAAGGGATTGAAACTGGTGGGTACGTGGATACCTTCCGAGAAAGCGAAAGAAGTTTCTAGCTTACCTACAAGGGATTGAAACTACCCAATTTTGCTGTATTTTGCGTTTTGACGATATTGTTTCTAGCTTACCTACAAGGGATTGAAACACAACTATTCCGCATTCACATTCCCGCAACATTAGTGTTTCTAGCTTACCTACAAGGGATTGAAACTTTTGGTTGGTAACTTAGTTGCAGACCCAGAATTGCGTTTCTAGCTTACCTACAAGGGATTGAAACTTTTACATCCCCTCCTTCTCATAAAATGCTTGCAAGTTTCTAGCTTACCTACAAGGGATTGAAACCTGTGTTTAGTGCAGATGATATAAACGCGTCAAGAGAGTTTCTAGCTTACCTACAAGGGATTGAAACTATGTTTAGGCGTTCATATATTCATGCATTGTATATGGTTTCTAGCTTACCTACAAGGGATTGAAACTGTCTACACCTCCTCGTTTCATACTTGTATATTACCGTTTCTAGCTTACCTACAAGGGATTGAAACTACCTTCATAAATCGCTTTTCAGTAGGACCGAGGTAGTTTCTAGCTTACCTACAAGGGATTGAAACCCTAACACAGTCAGCATTTCTTTCAGGAACTGTTTTGTTTCTAGCTTACCTACAAGGGATTGAAACATTAGCAAACAAGGTGCACACGATTATGTTTATTGTGTTTCTAGCTTACCTACAAGGGATTGAAACATACATTGCAATGCATCAAATGACTCGTCAGCCCATGTTTCTAGCTTACCTACAAGGGATTGAAACTCTACATCTATAAGCTTGCCATCTTCTACGCGTACGGTTTCTAGCTTACCTACAAGGGATTGAAACTTTGTAGCACCATTCACCAACAGGTTGGAATACTCCGTTTCTAGCTTACCTACAAGGGATTGAAACACAGATGGGATAGAGAAGGCGGCGGCAATAGGTGTTGAGTTTCTAGCTTACCTACAAGGGATTGAAACAGAAATGGTGGGCTTCGGTTAAAGTCTGGGCATCTTCGTTTCTAGCTTACCTACAAGGGATTGAAACCCGTTACGCCGAAGGAATATATGCGTGTTGGAAGAGAGTTTCTAGCTTACCTACAAGGGATTGAAACACCACATAGGTGTTGACATACCGAAAAATATGATACAGTTTCTAGCTTACCTACAAGGGATTGAAACCCGCAGCTTTTGCCTTACCTTCGAAAAGCTCGGTTAAGTTTCTAGCTTACCTACAAGGGATTGAAACGCTGATTGTACGAGAGGGTACAGCTAAAAAGTATAAGGTTTCTAGCTTACCTACAAGGGATTGAAACATTTTAGCAACGTAGAGCTATTAGAGAGCAGGGGGGAAGGTTTCTAGCTTACCTACAAGGGATTGAAACCTAACATACACAATTTAAATCAAGGAGGTAGTTTGGTGTTTCTAGCTTACCTACAAGGGATTGAAACAGAATCAGACATATTCAAAATCTTGGGTGATTGTAGAGGTTTCTAGCTTACCTACAAGGGATTGAAACAGAGTATAGGAGCGCATTTTTCAAAAAACTTTTAGGCGTTTCTAGCTTACCTACAAGGGATTGAAACTGAATACTTCTTGCTCTTCGTCGCTCTCTTCTATACCGTTTCTAGCTTACCTACAAGGGATTGAAACAGAAGTTTTATAAAAGCAAAGCGTGGGAAGAAACGAGTTTCTAGCTTACCTACAAGGGATTGAAACTATACTCCCTAACTCTTCCCAACAATACCTCGTCGGGTTTCTAGCTTACCTACAAGGGATTGAAACATCAATTCCTTAAATCCTTGTTTCGGCCTAATTAAAGTTTCTAGCTTACCTACAAGGGATTGAAACTTATGATTGCTGTACATTGAATCGCCATAACTATCCAGTTTCTAGCTTACCTACAAGGGATTGAAACTTGGAGGAACTGGAGGATTAGTCCTCCAGTTAAAAAGTTTCTAGCTTACCTACAAGGGATTGAAACTGAAGATTGGTGAGTCGTACAACCAGGAATTGAAAAGTTTCTAGCTTACCTACAAGGGATTGAAACTATGATGGTGGAACAGCGTGTTAAAGACATAGCGTGGTTTCTAGCTTACCTACAAGGGATTGAAACTTCTCCCACAGCTTCCTTGCGTCTTCTGGATGCGTCGCGTTTCTAGCTTACCTACAAGGGATTGAAACTGTGCGAAGGTGGAACAGGAAGCATCAGAAAATAGCGTGTTTCTAGCTTACCTACAAGGGATTGAAACATTAAGCCTGGGATGGTGCTGACAATTGGTTGACGTAGTTTCTAGCTTACCTACAAGGGATTGAAACATTGATGTAGCGCACATGTTTGTAAAACCTTTAACAAACAACAGCTGTTCTCAGTATGACTTGCAGTTTGCTTTATATCCAGAATACGTAGAACAATTAGGAGAAAGCTTCACCTTTGCAGATGCTTATAAACTTGTGCAGAAAAAACTTACCAGTGAAATTACTAAAGAAGAGAGGAAAGTAAAAGCTGGGCTTGAGCAGTTAAGCCATGTGTAGGATAAATAAAGGGTTTACTTTAATAGAACTCATGCTTGTAGTAGCAGTAATCGTGCTACTGGTAGCCGTGGTTATTCCTATGTATAGGGACTATACAGAAAGAGCTAAGCAAGCAAGTTTTTGTGCAACAGTCCATAACATAGAAACACTGCTATACCGCTGGCGTGCAGAAAAATTAACTGACAGCTATCCTACGTTAGATGAATTAAATACCCTTTTAACAAGTGCAACTTATTTTACTACAGAACCGATTAACCCATATACCAATAAATCACTTGTTATTACAGCTACGCTTACAGACAAAGAAGGCAGTATAAGCTACACCAAAACACCTACAGGCTACATCTTAGAAAGCAGCCCTGCATGTGGTAGATAGTGTTAGTAGTGTTGACATAATTGTCACAATGTATCATACTAATAGTGTAATGAATTGAAAGGAAGCTAAACAAATGGCATTATGGAAAGAAATAGTGAATACGGAGGAAAATGCAAAGTCCTTAATTGACGAACATTTAAGAGCACTAAATTGGAATTTGGCTGATTTTACTCAAATAACTAAGGAGTATCCTATACCGGGCGGAGAAAGAGCAGACTATGCTATTTTAGTGAACAGCTTACCTGTTGCAATTATTGAAGCCAAAAAACAGGGTATGGATTTAAACGCAGCTTTAGCACAGGCTAAAAATTACGCAAAAAAACTAAATGAAAGTGGCAAGGAAGTCTTTTTAATTTTTGCTTCAGACGGCAAGGTATTTTACCGGCAGAATCTTAAAGCAAATACCAGACCAGAAAAAATCAGCAGGCTAATGACCTATGCAGAGATAAAAGATTTTCTAAACCCGGAAACTGATATTCTTTTGGCGGGTTTAAGGAATTATCAAAAAATTGCCGTCTCACAGGTGGTAAGCGCATTTCAATTAGGCAGAGACAGAACCTATATCGAAATGGCTACCGGAACAGGAAAAACGATAACAGCGGCGGGAATAATCAGCAAGCTTTACAAAGTCGGCCTTGTTCGGAGAGTCTTATTTTTAGTAGATAGGGATTCTCTTGCTGAACAGACAGTCCGTTCTTTCAATAAGGTATTAGGTGATACCTTTAAAATAAACCGCTTGACCGGCACAAAAGAGGATAAATATAACGATATTTCTGTTTCAACAATTCAGTTTTTGTATGTAAATGATAAGTATCGTGCATACCCGAATAATTTTTTTGACTTGGTAATTCTTGACGAGTGCCATCGGTCATATTTTGGAGATTGGCACACGGTTATTGAGCATTTCAGGACTGGCAAGGCCAAAGTTTTAGGGTTAACAGCAACTCCTTCTGATAAGGAAACGCAGAGTACCGACGATTATTTTGGAGAGCCGGTATTCAGATACAGCTACTATCAGGGAGTTAAAGACGGCATACTGGCTTTTACCGAGAGATATAAGTTCCTGACCAATGTAGACCTCAGCGGAATTCATGACATGGGTTTTGACTTTGAGCCGGAAGACCTTGGCAGACGTGTGGATGTCCCGCGAAGGAATGAATTAATAGCCGAAAAATATTTTGAAGTAATAGGATATGAGCAGACGCATACGATTCCAAAGACACTGGTTTTTGCGGCAAGCATAGCGCATGCCAATCATTTGCGCGATGCGTTGATAACAAAATACAACGAACTGAACAAACTCCCAAAGGACTCAAGCGAAGCAGAAGACTTTATAGTTGTAATACATAATCAGGTGAGAAACGCCTCTGAACTGATTAGAAAGTTTCAGGAAATCGACAGTGAAATTCGTATTGCCGTTTCCGTAGATATGCTATCCACCGGTATTGATGCTCCTGACATCGAAGTTCTTGTAATGGCTAGGCCCACAAAGTCAAAAATTCTCTATGTTCAAATGAAAGGACGTGCCACTCGTAAGTGTAACGAGCAAGAACACGGCAAGACAAAGGAAAGCTTTAAACTTATCGACTTTGTTGACCTTGCAGGTATTGAAGAGGTTGTTACTGATGAAACTTTAGAAACTGACGAAATAATAGAGAGCACTGAAGAAACAGAGGTATCTTCTGACGGTGAAAAGATGCCTTCAGATAAAGAAGATGGTGAGGGTAAGGAACCTAAAGAAACTGAAAAAATCGAAATGGTGATTGCTGATGTCCCCGTCTGGATAGTCAAGTCAGAAATTGTTACTTCATCTGCTTTTGAGCATATTAGAAAGCAAATTGAGCCGCAACTTAAAGCTATTAAAGAAAAGACGGTTTTAAAAGAAAGATTTGTTCAGGCAGTTTTATCATGGGAAGCTTTGAATCCTGGTATTCCGGTTGATGAAAAATATCTTGAGGCTTTTGGGTTTGACATCAGTACCTTAAGGGATATTTACGGCGAAGTCACTGCCACTTACAAAGATTTTATTGATGTCGCCCTTGGTAAAACAAGGTTTAAGACTGTTGAAGAAAAGAACAGGGATGCTGTTATTGCTCATTTGAAGGAGAAAAAGCATTTGAACGATGAACAAGTGGAATTTATTATGATGTTCTACGATTTTAAGAAACGCAATCCCGCTCTTACCTTTACCCAGTTTTCTAACAGCCAGCTTCTTCAACAAAAGGGTGGAATTGCCCGGATAAAGGGACTATTCGGTTCGCTGGACAAATTTGTTCAGCTTTATGACGAGATAAAAGCAGTATCATTTCTTGATGTGTAACGGAAGGAATATTAATGGCGCAAAACAATAACAAAGTAGATTTTCACAGGCTTGGTTCTGAGCTTTGGGATATTGCCAATATTTTTCGAGACGATACTCTCAAAACCACCGAGTATCTGGAAGAATTTAGCTATTTTTTGTTTCTAAAGCTCTTTGACGAGAGAGAAAAACAAAGAGAAGAACTCGCCCGTTTGGATGGAACTAAATTTGTGCCTGATTTACCAAATCACCTGAGGTTTTCCACATGGGCAGAAAAGATTTTGGCAAGTGACGGAAAAACCGTAAAGACTGACGATGGAGAGTTTACTATAGTCGATTATGTTAGAAACATATTTTCCGAACTGGCCGAAGTTAAGGACCACGATGGCAGGGATTTAAGCCTTTTCAGACGGCTATTTAAAAATCATATATGGCGTATAAGGTACAGCCCGACCATTAAAGAATTGATAAAACGGCTGAAAGACCTTGAGCTTGAACAAAATTTTGACGTTATGGGCAGAGCATACGAATTTGTTGTTCAAAAGCTTGGCGAACAAAAACAGTACGGTCAGTATTTTACTCCTCGCCACATCATTCATTTCATGGTGGAACTTGCTGACCCGGAAATTGGGGAAAAAATATATGACCCTGCGGCTGGTACGGGAGGCTTTATTCTGCGTGCCTTCGAAGTAGTAAAGAGTAAAATTGATAATCTTGTAAAAGCGGGGATGAGAGTTAACGAGTCTACTGCCGCATATAATGGGGTTCAATTTGATGAAGCTGAAATGCTTTACCGAAAACTGAAGGAAGAGTCTCTTTATGCTGTGGAGAAGGCTCCAGACGTTTACAAGCTTGCCCTCATGAATATGATATTGCACAATGACGGCAAATCCAACCTCTTTGAGGCTGACAGCTTAGACAACCAAGCACAGTTAGAACATAAAGAAAAGTATGATGTAGTGTTAGCTAACCCACCGTATGGTCCACTTGCTCAGTCGCGGGTTGGCACTTTTGAGTTCCATGCCAAACGCTACGAAGCATTGTTCATCCAGCATATTATGGCAGCGTTGAGACCTTCTGAACCAGGTAAAAAGCGTTCCAGAGCAGTAGTTATAATCTTGGACAAGATTCTGTTTGACAATTCCTCTGTATTCAAGAATATACGCATGAAGCTCTTACGAGAGTTTGATTTGAAAGCTGTCTTTTCCATGCCGGCAGGCATTTTTCAGCCGTATTCCGGTGTCAAAACGACAGTGCTGTATTTTGAAAAGCCCACAAAAGAAGAATGGGACGATACAAAGAAACAAAATGCTTACACCACAAAGCAGGTACTGTTTGTTGATGTGAAAGAAGACGGATTTACCTTAACAACCCAGAGAAGGCCAATTAACGGAGCTTTCCAGGGTGATGACCCGAACATTTACGAACCGCCTTGTGGGAACCTGCCTAAAGCGGTGGAAGTGTTTAGAAGATGGATAGATTGGATTAATAACCCAACAAAGGAACTGCCTGATTTTATAGATAATGATTTCTGCTGGGCGGCGACGATTGAGGAAATCAAGGCGAAAGATTATAACCTTAACCCGGGGCTGTACAGAAAAACGATAAAAGGAAAGCAAAAGTGGGAGGTTATACCTCTTAAAGAAGTTCTGCTTTCTCTTGAAACTGGTAGAAGGCCACAAGGAGGGGTGTCTAATATAAATGAGGGTATTCCTAGTATTGGTGGTGAACATATTGATACCGATGGGAGCTTAAAATTAGATGATATGAAATATATTCCGGAGGAGTTTTTTAACACTTTAACAACTGGAGTTATAGAAGATAATAATATTTTGATTGTAAAGGATGGCGCTACTACTGGTAAAGTTGCTTACATTAACAATCTGCCTTTTGAAAAAGCTGCAGTAAATGAGCATGTTTTCTTGTTGAAAGCCGATACTGAAAAGATTTTGCCCCAATTTTTGTTTTATGTTCTTTATAGTGAATATGGTCAAAACCAAATTTTAATGTACAAAAAAGGTGCTGCACAAGGAGGAATAACAAGAGATATTCTCGATAATATCCAAATCCCTCTCCCACCTCTTCCCGTTCAACAGGAACTGGTTGCCCGCTTGGACAAGCAGCAGGCTATTATTGAGCAGTGCAATGCTATGGAAAAGGCTATTCTTGAAGCTGGAATCGACGACAGTATTTTTGAAGGAGATTGGGAATGGGTGGAGTTAGGTGATATAGCAGAAATTAATCCTCCAAGGGAGGATGTACCGGGCGATTTAGAAGTTAGCTTTATTCGAATGGAATATATTTCAGAAATTTCGAACTCTATTGAAAGTATGGATATTGTTTTATTTAAAGAGATAAAAGGAACATATACGTTTTTTAAGGAGAATGATGTTTTATTTGCCAAAATAACTCCATGTATGGAAAATGGCAAGATAGCTATCGCAAAAAACTTGAAAAATGGAATTGGATTTGGTTCAACGGAATTCCATGTAATTAGGCCGTCAAAGAAAATATTATCACAGTATATTCATTATTGGTTATTACGACCAACTTGCAGAATAGCAGCACAAGCTAGTTTTACAGGTAGTTCTGGGCACAGAAGAGTACCTGAGCATTTTTTGAAGCACTTAAAAACACCGCTTCCTCCCCTTGAAAAACAGCAGGAAATAGTGGATTTCCTTAATGTTCAGTTTGAAACTCTGGCCAATATCAGAAGGCTAAAGGAAAACGCAAAACAGACCATAAAAATGATTCTGGACAGGGAGGTGTTTGGAGAGTAATGCACACCTCGGTTATCCTGTCCGAAGCGCTGAGATATTTTATTGACAGCGAGCATTTTGAGCTGTCGGTTGTACTATTTGCTGTGGCTGTTGAGCGGCTTATGAAACAGCGTTTATGTGAGCTTGACGATGTGCTGGTGCTGGATAAAAATAACAGCGTAGAACACCTGGTCAGGTTTAAGAGGCTTCAGGACAAAGTTAAAAATATCCAGTCGAGACAAAACCTTATGACCCGTAAAGAAAGGCGCGAGACCTTTCTTACCATTCCGTACAATGAAGTTATTTCACGATACGAAGCGATGTTTAATCTAAACATTGAAGAGGACGAGGCTGTTACGGATAAGCACGAATTGAAAAGAATTCGCGAAGAGCGGGACAGAAGAAAAGCGGCCCTAGTTCGATTAGGCAACATGCGTAACAATATTGTCCACTATTTCGAGTATTATTTTAACCCTGTAGATGAGGGTTTGTTTATTCTTAATGAAATATTACCCTTTATTCGGGAAATGATTCAGGAAGTATCTGATGCGTACAAATATGAAGACATTTTTAATGAGACTGTTTTTGAGAAACTTAAGGCAAAGGAAGAAGAACTCACAAGACAGCAATCTGATACCCTAAGCCAAAAAATAAGGGAAAAGAAGGAAGAATATAGCGAACTAAATCCTGAATTAATTGAGGAAAGAAAAAAAAATAAACATCCGTTCTTCCTATGATGAAAGGGAGATTGTACGTGACAGTATGGAATGTCCTGCCTGTGGTAATGCTTCTTTTTGCGTTCTTAAGCTTTATACAGAATCGGAAGACGACCTGAGCGGGCAATTTTTAACTGTAGGCAGGTGTTTTGTGTGTAAACTGGAACTGTCTGAAGATGAGCTTAAAAACACTGGGATGTTATAAATTCCCAGTGTTAATTTTTACACGAGCATTCATTTGATTATAATAATTAGAATGAACGGTAGCGAATCTAAATTTAAGCGATTCCTAAATACTGAAGAAGAGTTAGAAGCTTTTTACAGTGAAGTTGTTAGCACTGTGCAAAGCGATTTAGCACAGCAGGTTTATACTGCTGCTTATGAGGTTTATTTAAGAGAATGCAGTAAAATAGTATGTAAAGTTGGGAAACTCATATAAGGTAAGGAAAGGGGTGCAAAAGAATGAAATTAAAAGGTTTACGTAAACTAAGCAGTGCTGTATTAATAGCACTGATGCTGTTAGTAACACCTGTGTCGCTACCTACTACCAATCCACAAGTTTTAGCAAACACTGTAGAAACAGCTACTGTTCCGCAGTTGCCTCTTAAGTTTGAACAGCTACCTACACGTTTTAATTGGGCTGACTATGGTATTGTTCCAGAAGCTAAAAACCAAGAACCTTATGGCACTTGTTGGGCTTTTGCACTTACAGGAGCACTGGAATCGGCAATTGCTTTACAGTTCCACGACAAGGTTGATTTATCAGAGGCATGGCTTGTAAAAGCAATCGGTAACATTGCTCCAGGAGCAATAACTTCTACAATACCTTGTGCTTCAAGAGACGATGGAATGTCGCAAGAAGCAGGAGCAGAAGCATTGATTAGAGTCGGACAAGCATTTGAAAACTGTTTTCCATATCAAACATCAGACATGTGTTGCACAGGATCGACTTGCACGTTACCTTCTTGCCCTGTTAAATACCGTGCTGAAAGCTATAGAGTAGTATCTGTAAGTGACCAAACAGAAGAAGACATTATTAAAATAAAGCAAGCCTTATTAGAGCATGGACCTTTGTCAATAGGGTACCGTCAAACACTTTGGGCTAAAAACGCAACTATTATTGAAACAAAAACAGCTACATACCCTAACCATCAAGTTTTATTAACTGGTTGGGATGATAATCTTGGAGCATGGATATTTAGAAACAATTCGGGAACAGCTTGGGGACACAATGGCTATGGCTATATTCAATATGGAAAGGCTGGGATTCAAAAGAACTTTGCTTATGTAACAGCAACAGCATTTGATCCTAACGACATTGTTTTAGCAGGCGATAATGGAACAAAAGTTGGCTCAGAATCGTTTGGTAGCAATACTGCTTGGATGGGCATGCAGTGGACTGTTACTACACCGATTTACTTAAAGAGCGTTGAGTTTTGGACTGCTACTTTTAACAGCCAATACACTGTATATGTAGCACCTGGGAAGATTACGGAAGCAGGCGAGCCCATCTTTTCTGTTTCTGGAACAGCAACAGACATGGGATACTACAGCATACCAGTAGGTATGATTCCTCTTTCCCCTGGTTATTGGAACGTGCAGATAAAGATTACATCTCCAGACAGACAACGTGTTCTTCCTCAGACTGGTAATCCTTCGTTTTTCTTCAATCTAAAGTTCCAACCTGACACTGTGTTTATACGCCGCTCAGACAATGCTCCGTGGGAAGATACGCTGAACATAGGCAATTCTAAGCCAATACGCATACGCTTAAATACTGCTGGAACTTACCCAGTGCTTGAACCTTCACCAACACCACTGCCAACACCTACTGTTAGTTTAGCTATCTTTGTTACTCCTTCTCAGGGTGGCACTGTAAAAACTGTTCCTTCTGAACCTTTTAGACAAGGACAGCAAGTGCAGTTAACAGCAATACCCAATGCTGGTTACCATTTTGTTTCATGGGAAGACGGAAGCACTAACCCTATTCGCATACTAACCTTAAACAGTTCAGCTACTGTAACTGCAAAGTTTAAAGCTGATGCAGACAAAGAATATGAAATTGTCTACTCAGACAACTTAGGAAACAGCTGGACAAAAACAGTAACAGAAGGTGACACAATTAACATACCTTTACAACGGACTGACGGCTGGACATTAAAAAGCGTCACAATAAATGGACAGCTTTCAGGAGTAAAAGATTCTTTAACGCTGTCTAACATTCGTTCTGACTTCAACATTGTTGTTAAGTATGTGCTAAAGCACAATATATCTTTGCAAGTTGGTTCAAAGGAAATGCTTCATAACCTGTCTCCTATTCAGTTAGATGCACCACCTATCATAGTAAGCGATAGGACGCTTGTGCCACTGCGTGCTATAGCAGAAGCATTTAATGCACAGGTAAACTGGAATCCGGATACAAAGCAGGTAACTGTAAAAATAGGCGATAAAACTCTCTTGCTAACCATAGGTAATCCTAAAGCTACAGTTAATGGGCAACCAGTTTACATAGATCCACAAAACCCACAGGTAGTTCCTATCATCTCTAACAGTAGAACGATGGTGCCGCTGAGGTTTATAGCAGAAACTATGGGGGCTACTGTTGAGTGGGACCCTGTGTTTAAGAACATATACATTAGCTACGAAGAAGAACCTTAAAGATAGAATAGGAAGATGGCTAAAACAGAGGAGCCCTTCTCTAACAGGAAGGGTTCCTCTCTAATAGGGATAGGAGGAGTTCACTGTTGTTTATATAGGATACTTTAACGCTCTAAACCATTTTAAGGTATGTAGAAGGCGCTCACAATATCTGCAATGCTTTTACCACTAAAGCTGAGTGTGAACAAATCATTTGCTGGGAAAAAGTCGGAAAAGCTTACAGTAACAGGTGCTGTTCTGTCTGCAAGCTTAATAAAAAATGAGCAATAAGAAAAAGTGTTTTTATCTTTACCTAACATAAACATCATGTTAAAGTTGTTTTCTTCCATTTTATTAATCAATAGGAGGGAAAGAGGATTGTTATCGTTTTAGTAGCATCGTCCCACTTTACTTCACAACCTAAAGACTCTGCTACAAACCTTAAAGGAAGCATGGTGCGTCCGTTTATAATCTCTGGCACTACATTAGGATTGCTTGGATCTATCATTACTTCCTTGCCATTGACCTTTGCTGTGTTCTTACCTATCCATAAAGTAACAGTTTTACCTCTGTATTCTATGTCTACACGTCTTTCTTCAGCGTTCCAATTAACTTGTCCACCCATAGCTTCCACAACAGCCCTTATAGGCAGTAGCGTTCTGTCGTTTTTAATCACAGGTGGGCTGTCTAAAAGGAGAGCTTGGTTGTTTAGCTTAAATATTGGATCGCCTATTTGTAGTTCTATAATGCTAAGCGGTGCAGGTGAAATAGGCACTGTAGGTGTGTTTTGATCAGCGTAATTAGCAGGAATATAAGCAAATGAAGAAGCTGTTACAGTTAAAGAAGGCGTTAATGTAGCATTGTTACCTACTGTGATGTAGCCTGTATACTGCGTATCTGTATCAATTATGGGAATATCAAAGTTGGTAAAGTAGTCTGTTACAGTTATTACATACTTATACTCACCTGCAGGCACAGGCTGACCATTGCTGTCTTTACCATTCCATACAGCTCTGTAGTGTCCTATAAGCAAGTGCCCTTGGTCAAACACTGTAGCAACTGTAGCACCGCTTTGATTAACAATGTCTACACGTATTTCATCGGCATAGTTGCTCCAATATGGTTCAGGAGTTCCCCATGAAGAGCCTGAGATAGAACCTCTGTTAAGTGTAAAATCTATGGCTACATCGCTACTGTTAGGTAGCTTAGTAGCTCTGACATTGATCAGCTTTGGTGGTAGCTTACTGTTGTAACCTGCATCAAACGGATTGCTTCTTTCCCACCAAATAGTATTAAGATCATTCCATATAAGCATGGGCACATGTAAGGTAGCAGTGCCATTGCTAAACCAAATGAGTGCTTCATGTGATCCTTTGGTAAGTTTGCTTAAATCAGCTTTTGCTGTTAAACCTAAGGTAGCACTTAAGCGTGGGCCGACAATAATCCTACTGCTCGTTAAAGAAAACGTCAAACCATCATTTTGACCGTATTCAAAGTTGCCTAAAGTAGGTTGCACCGTTACGGTAAATGTTTGCGTCGCATCGGTAACGTTCTTTACTGTTAATACTACAGGATGCAAGCCTGTAGCAGTCATATCTATTTCATAAGGAGTTATCAAAGCAGGTGTTTTTACAGCAGCTACTCCATCAATCAAGCCTGAACCTTGTATCATTACGCTTATAGGTTCACCAGTAACTTTGTTGTATAAGACGCTTGCTGTATTCATAAGAGAAGCTCTAACTTGTTCAGCAGTCCAATCTTTGTGTGCCTGCTTAACCAGTGTAGCTACAGCACCAGCAAAAGGTGCTGAACAAGAAGTGCCACCAAACATGTTGTAATACCGCATAAACGTAGCTGGATAACCAACGTAACCAAGCAAGTCAGGCTGTATTTCTCCATTTAAGCTCGGACCTATGGAAGAGTATTCTGCAACTTCACCACCATTTGCAAATACATCGTAAGCACCTATAGAAAGCGTAGTAGGTTCAGCTACACGCTCGCCTACTGGTGAAAAGAACGTGCCACCACGGAAATTTAGAAAGTAATGGCGTGCATCTTCTAAAAGGGCACTACCAAAGTTCCCTGGTGATACAAAAATTACCATGCCTTGTTTTTCTGCTTTTTCATACAAAGACTTAAAGTAAGGGTCTGTAAACTCTCTTGTGTAGTTGGGTTCTCTATCTCTTACAGTAAAACCAGAAGAAAAGTTTAAGTAGTCTACTTTATCTTCTATAGCACGCTCTAACCCTTTAAAACCTACATCTGGGAACGATTGTCCTGAATAGCCGTAAATAGTGGCTTCATATGCTACGCCTTTCATACTACCATTAGCGACCATCTGTCCACTAAGAAGCGTTCCATGTGAATAATCACGGTTTCGGGGCATGATGTCTGATGAGTTTTCATCAAAGTTCCAACCACCAGCTACTTTACAGCCATTACCTAAACAGCCACCTAAATCTGGAATCTTGTAGTCTATTCCATCATCAATGATACCAATTTTCATACCTGAACCTGTGAGACCCATGTTCCAAAGCGTGGTAACACCAGCAATGTCGTAAGCTTGTTTAATACGTTGCAGGTCTTGTGTATGAGGAGTTTGTGCACAAACAACTTGCATCGTTAACATAAACAGTAAAACTGCTACAACAGTTAATGCTGTAAGCTTTTTAACAGACATGTTATCTGTATTCACCATGTTTGCCTCCTTTTGCCTAATTTTTAAGCTGTGTTTTGTAAATTACAGTGCTACTGCGTTTCTAGCTTACCTACAAGGGATTGAAACACGCATTTGAAAATTGGCTTGTTGATATGCTTGCTGGTTTCTAGCTTACCTACAAGGGATTGAAACAGAAACTCGTCCAGATCTCGGAGAAAGAAGGAGAGGGTTTCTAGCTTACCTACAAGGGATTGAAACTACACATTTTTTGGTCTTTTACAAGGATGCAGAACATGTTTCTAGCTTACCTACAAGGGATTGAAACAGAGATCTGCTTCTGAGACAGGAAAATCGTCAAGAGTTTCTAGCTTACCTACAAGGGATTGAAACTTGGCTGGCTTAATGTCTTATATCCCTGCCTTACCTCGTTTCTAGCTTACCTACAAGGGATTGAAACAGCAACTTTTGGATATGTTGCCAAGCAGTGAAGAAAAGTTTCTAGCTTACCTACAAGGGATTGAAACAAATACTGCCGTCTCTTTCTAACAGTTCTGGTGGTAAGTTTCTAGCTTACCTACAAGGGATTGAAACCTATTAAACTGCTTAGCTGATTAAATGCAGTGTTGAGGTTTCTAGCTTACCTACAAGGGATTGAAACTTGTTCAACCTCCTTGTTTATTTTGATTTCACCCATTGTTTCTAGCTTACCTACAAGGGATTGAAACCCATAAGCTACAAAATCAACAATCTTCGATGTATCAGTTTCTAGCTTACCTACAAGGGATTGAAACATGCTCCTCTTATTCATTTCAACCCCAGACTCATTGGTTTCTAGCTTACCTACAAGGGATTGAAACGCCCCTGGCATATAAAGTCTTCTCTCACAGCAAGGCTTGTTTCTAGCTTACCTACAAGGGTTTGAAACTCAAGGAACGTGTTACAGAGTCCATTGACTCGAAGAAAGCGTTTCTAGCTTACCTACAAGGGATTGAAACGCCCCTGGCATATAAAGTCTTCTCTCACAGCAAGGCTTGTTTCTAGCTTACCTACAAGGGTTTGAAACTCAAGGAACGTGTTACAGAGTCCATTGACTCGAAGAAAGCGTTTCTAGCTTACCTACAAGGGATTGAAACCCCCTTCTTTCACGGTTGAGCTGAACGGTGAAGTGCGAAATGACGTACAGGTAGAAGATTCTGGAGATCTGTGAAGGGCGTGAGTAGATAAGCGAAGAGCAGTTCATCGGAGATGCTAATTGTTACTTAAAAAAGGTGGGTGTAGAAAGGTAGTAGATCCTGAGATCGAAGCTAAAGCAGGTAAGGTGTTTATGAATCCTACAGAAGAATTCAGTAAACACGTTCCAGAAGATGAGTTCGAGTGGCACCATTTACCAAAGTTCGTTGCGATGAAGCTTAATGAAGCAGGCGTAATTGTATTTGGTAAGTGGGAGAGGGAAGAATGAATTACAGTAGGCAGGTCCCAGGTTGCGCGCCTATTGGAATGATATGCACAGTATGGCAGATGTTTTTAGGGAGCAGTATTTCTGGTAAAACAACTCCCATTCTTGATAAATGCAATGGGCAAGCTCTTTTGTTGAGAATTACCAGTTGTTATTCAAATTGGTTCGAACACTTTTCGCGGCATAACGGACATTCATTTTCAATAACAACTAGTTGCCATTTGTCATATGAATGCAGTCGATAGTAGTTGCATTTTTTCAGGCTAACATGGGACCTTATATGTAGTATGCATGTGGTGTTGTAATGTGTCGTACTTTGCTTGACCGAAAGTGTTGCAAAGTTGCCATTTCTGGTCTAAACTGGGCTTAGCGAACTTTATATCCGGAAAAGGGGTGAGAGTATGACTGTAAAGGAAAACAACGGAATAATTGCTGTGAGGCTCCATGATGGAGACAAATTCATGGAAAGCCTAAAAGCAGTCGCCAAAGATTGTGGTGTCAATAGTGCAGTTTTGCATGGGATAGGGCTGTTTAAGAACGCTGAGCTGGGTTACTTTAACGGACACGAGTATGTGACCAAGAGTTTCTATCAGGAACTGATGGAAGTTATTTCCTTGGAAGGGAACATAAGCATGGCTGAAAATGGGGCTGAGGTTGTTATCCATGCTCACTGCGTCTTAGGGCTACCTGACTATTCTTTAATTGGCGGCCACTTAATGGACGGAACATTTTTCAACGGTGAGTTATTCATTCAAAAACTTGAAGGAATAAAACTCGTTAGAAGAAGTGAACCGAGTGGGCTAAACGGTTTGTGGGTTGAGTAACTTGTGAGTAGTAAGCTGTAAGTTAGCTGAAGTAGGTGCCTGGTCATTGGAACATGCTTGGGGTATGTTTAGTCTTGTGTAATTAGACATTCTTGAAAGGAAAAGGGATAACTTTGAGAAAAAGAAGAAAGGTTTTGGTTGTGTTTTTTGCGTTGTTTTTCTTTTGGCTTTTTGAAAATTTCAAAATTGTTGTGTCTGTAACCACCATAAGCAGTCCGAAAATTAGGAACACGGCCACCATTGTACAGATCTCGGATCTTCACGGATACAGTTTTGGTTTAGATAACAACTATTTGTTGCGAGCTATTGAAAAGCAGCAGCCAGACATTGTAGCTGTAACTGGTGACTTGTTTAACCGTGGAGACAACAGAGGAAAGGCAAAGGCACTCAACTTGATAAAGGTGTTGTCTGAAGAATACCCTGTGTACTATGTGCGCGGCGAACACGAAGGATCATCCAGCGTAGACGATATCGGCGATGCAGGTGCTACAGCGCTTGAATATGAAAGGGCAGATGTAAAGGTAGGCGAAACTCATATAAGTATCTATGGTTGCCCTACTACGGGTTATTATTCCTCAGCAGACAATGTGCTGGAAGCAATTAAGGTTGAAGATAACAATAATTACAACATTCTTTTGGCCCATATCTTCTATGAAGAGGTGTTCGATAAGTGGAAAGGCGATCTTATACTTTCTGGAGACACCCATGGCGGTAGTATTAGATTGCCCTTCCTTGGACCTTTGAAATACAATGGCATAACACTTCCAAAATTGTCTTATAACGGACCTGTGTACGATAAAGGTTTGTTCAATCTGGGAGATAAGTATCTCTACGTTTCACCGGGACTGGGTAATTTTCCTTTACCGTTAAGACTTTTTAATCACCCTGAGCTAACTGTTATCAAACTAGTTAGCAGTACTCAAGGAAGTTAAGCTTTCCGAGAGTATAAGGGTGAACCAAAGTCAGACATGACCAAAGAAGTAGCACGTGCCAAACTTGCCTTTATGATTAGTAGCCCAGCGCACTTTGCTTCTTTAAAGACAATAGATTGATGTTTGAAGAAGCTGAGAGGTTGCCAATAGAATAACTTCAACCGAGATTGGGAAATGTGCTTTGGCTTCTGCTCTCCTCCGGTATCTTTATTGCATTAGTGGTTTTAAGTTCCCTGTTCACAGCTACTTTCAGCGCTTTCCGTTATGTTGCCGCCATTGGCTCATCGCAATAGCCATTTATGAGATCATGAAGTACTTTTTAGCGACTCAACTGGCAAGCACTGAGCATGTCCTGAATAGGTCTGAGGCAAACCGCTTTATCAGCGCGCACAATCTGACAGTCTGGACTGTTGAGCCTCAGGAAACCACGATGAATGTTATCAGAATGTTGACAGCCGTAGGCTCTTACGATAAACTGGAATCATGTTTGTTATATTGACGGTTATCTATGTGAGGTGGTTCAACTACGGAACATTACGATGAATACCTTAAAGTCTTTAGGGCACTTTCAGACAGGACACGTCTAGAGATATTGAGCTTGTTGAATGATGGAGAAAAGTGTGCGTGCAAACTACTTGAAAAGCTCTCTATTAGCCAACCCACCTTGTCTCATCATATGAAAATCCTCTGTGACTCCGGTTTGGTGAAAAGCAGAAACGAGGGAAAGTGGGTCCACTATTCCATCGACTCTGCTGGCTTCGCCTTAGCTCAACAATTCTTGGGTCAATTGAGCCGCTTTGACATAGCGGATCCAGTGTGTTGTTCTAAAAGCTCAACTACCTAGGAGAATAAGGGTTGATCGCTGTGCAGGTATTGGCGGCCGTCTGGTCATTTATTCAGAATCAAATACTCGGCATGAAATGGCTCAGCAGTGTTGTCTATAGCGTTCTTAACGCCCTGGGTTTAGACATGAATACAAGGGTTGGTGGCATGATTCATTTTTTCGTTTATGATCTCGCGAAAATCTTTCTGCTTTTATCAGTCCTTATCTTTGTAATATCCTATGTCCAAAGCTATTTCCCACCGGAAAGGACGAAGAAAATTGTCGGCCGTTCCCACGGAATATGGGCTAACATACTTGCGGCTCTACTTGGTACTGTTACGCCTTTTTGTTCTTGTTCCTCTATACCGCTTTTCATTGGATTCACTAACGCAGGCCTTCCCGTTGGAGTTACTTTTTCTTTTCTCATTTCGTCACCTTTGGTGGATCTCGGATCTTTGGTGTTGCTAATGAGCATTTTCGGCTTAAGAGTGGCGGTAATGTATGTGGTTATTGGCGTTCTTCTTGCTGTGGTAGGCGGGACTCTTATCGAGGCTTTTGGTATGGATAAGGACGTTTACTCGTTTGTAAAAGATACAAAAGCAGCGGACATTGATCCTCCAAGCTTAACCGTGACTGATCGCCTTATCTTCGCACGAGATCAGGTAAGGGACATTGTGCACCGCGTGGGCCGTTACGTTGTAATCGGTGTAGCTATCGGTGCTGTTATCCATAACGTTATTCCTGCTACTTGGATATCTTCTATCCTCGGTCGTAAGAACAATGGAGCTGTGATTCTTGCAACTCTTGTGGGTGTGCCCATTTACGGAGATATCTTTGGTTCCATTCCTGTAGCTGAGAGCCTCTTTGCAAAAGGTGCAGGTTTGGGCACTGTATTGTCTTTCATGATGGCGGTGACGGCACTTAGTTTACCTTCTATGGTTATGCTAAGCAAGGTTGTAAAACTCAAATTACTGGTTTTATTCATCGCCATAGTAAGCGGTGGCATCATGGTTGTAGGCTACATTTTTAATGCGCTCCAAGCGGTGTTGATTTGACATATTGTTCGAAAACATTTCAGAACGAAAGGGGAGTGTAAACTGTGGAGATGCATCAAGAGAAACCAGAGAATCAAACGAGCAGCTTCAGTGAAGGAACTCCAAATTTAGATCACGAGCAGGAGAATTGTGTTCGTAACGATTCAAATCCGGCCGTTCTGTCTGTTAAGGTGTTAGGTCCGGGATGTGCGCGATGCAAAGCGCTGGAGGCCAATACCAAGTCGGCTTTGGACAAGCTGGGCCTCAAAGCAGATTTTAACCATGTTACAGATTTTTCTCAAATTGCAGCTTATGGAATCATGAGCACTCCGGCTCTTGTTATCAATGAAAAGGTTGTTTCCTTCGGAAGAGTTTTGAGTGCTGAAGAGGTTGTAAAGATATTGAGGTCTGAGCTACAACTTTAGATGTACTTTAATCTATTTCTCTGACAGAAGGGCGCTTTGCAAAAAACTTGTCGCTGTGAGTTGATATGTAAGCGACTGCATATGACACGATTGCATATCTTGTCGGGGGCAGGTATGAGATATATGTTTATGTCAATTTGAGTTAGTTGAATGACATGCTACTGCGAGGAAATTAACTTTAAAGCTTAAAATGGAGACAATAATGTTGATAATTTGTAGGAAAAAAGGAATGCTGAGTGGGAACTTTGCAGAACTTGATATGCAGTTTTAACATCTTTATCCTACGATGTATTTGCCCCAAGGAGTGGCTTCCAGCCATTTGGTTATTATGTAGGACAACGAATAGATGATGAAAAAGACGAATATGTCGTAAAGTATGACGTTTACCGTGGCGTAGATGCGATTCATGATGAACAAAAACAGTGGATGCATGAGAAATATACCGAAGGAGAGCTGTCCAGCTCTTTCAAAAAACCTGATGTTGACTTTTTTAGATATGTATAGAAGCAACAAAGGTGTGGACGAAACATATATGTACCACCACAGGTTAACTATGCCTGATGAAACGGGCTGACCTATATTTGAAAGATGATAAAAATAGGTATATAAAACACCTGAAACCAAGGCAGCGGGCAGAAATATGGTAACGTGTCTCTCTCTTTTGCAGTATTCCTCGTAATTTTCACCAATCCAGACGCCTACGAGTATAACCGCTAAGTACCAGATCATCAGGCGTGTACCTCTGGGGAAGTAATGTATGATGTAGAACTCGTATAAGTAATAACAAGCTACCTGAACTCCTATGGAAATCAGGAGAATCTGTCGGAACCTTACTTTTAAGTGTGACACTACGTACATTATGAAAGGCAACAATATGTACACTTGCAGTATAACTACAACGAAATAGAGGTGGTAATACCCATCACCCCTAACAAGGAGGTTAAAATAGTTTCCTAAGGTAACTCCTACTGTCCCGTTTGATTCAGTGTGTTTTACCACAAGGTATACCAGCGTCCATATCAGGTAAGGAGGGATTATTCGAACAAAGCGTTTCGAGTAAAAGGCTTTTAGTTTTTCGGTGGTCATACTTCGAAAGCCGTCCCCATGGATATATGAAAGAAGCACGGAGCTTGCGAAAATGAAGGTGGGGACAGCAAACTGCGAAAGCCTGTTTAGGATAAGATAAACAAAATAAGAAGTTGAGGTGGGGTCAAAGGTACCCACGCCATGGCTTGTAACATGTATGAGTACTACTGCTGTAATACTAAGCCCTTTTAAAACATCAAATTCCCTAAGTCTTTTCATTGGCCCAAACCTATTCAATTGTAACAACAGTTTTCTAATGACTTATGGGCAAGCTTAAAACCTAGGTAGATGCTACTTATGTGTTCTATGCAGAGGGTTTTTATTTCTCATAAGTGGCCTTAAAAGGCTACAAAATTCCGTTGCTGTGCAGGTTGTCTGGTTGCCCAACACCGAAAGTTTTTTACGGGGGCGACATCCAACGGTTTTTGACCTTTGGCCACTGCTAGTTAATATTGTGCGCTCCTTCGTTACGAAACGGGCCATGAGAGAGCCTGAGGCAAGTACAGAAGCGATAATGACTAAATACAAAAACAGGATTTTTTTGGTATGTAGCTCATTGGATAGTACTTTTTTTGTTCTATGCTCAAATACTAATCAAAATATACGGGTATTGTAGAGAAACGTTAGGCAGAATGATTTTGTATTCAACATGACTATAAAGGAGAACATTTTGTTAGATGATGAATTTACAGAAGAAGAATTCTTTGACGCGGTACGGAAGTCAAAGGTGAACAAGTTCGTTTACTTATTAGAGAACGGATACGATACGGTAGTCGGGGAAAGAGGTGGAAAGCTGTCTGATGGGCAAAGGCAAAGAATTGCCATAGCGAGAGCCGTAATAAGGAAGCCAAAGATTTTGGTGCTTGATGAAGCAACATCGGGAGTGGATTCACAAACAGAAGAAGAGATATTTGATGAACTAAAAGAGGAAGACATGACCTTAATAATCATTTCTCACAGGCTTTCCACTATAAGAAAAGCGGATAGAGTGCTAGTACTTAATGAAGGACGCGTGGTAGAAGAAGGAACACATGAGGAACTCATGGCTAGCTCTTGCGTCTACAAAGACATTATTGAAAGCCAATTAGTCGTGTAAAAGGCAAGGGGCCACTTAGTAGTGGCCCCTTCTAGTTTCTTAGGGCAGGTTTCTTTATATGGGTGCTCCGAAAACTTCTGCTTCTTCCACAAGTCCAAGCCTCTTTAGGTGCATTTTTGTAGGGACACCTTCTTTAGACCAGCCTCTTGCCATGTAATACTGATCCAGCATGTCCTGAAGTTCTTCTTCAGAAACATAACTCCCCTTGGTTACACCGTTGGATATGGGTTCATGGGTAACGCGATATGGTAGATAATCGTCCTTTCTTGTAAAACCTTCTCGTATGTTGAAGAGTCTCTGCAGGTTGTAAATTCTTTCACCTATGGCCATGAGTTGTTCAATCGTAAACCTTATGCCTGTTACTGCTTCTATGGCATCAACAACATCTTCCTCCAACCAGAAAAGGCTACGTGAGAATTTGCATAAACCAAGGACATCGTATACGGTCATGAAATCTTCACCGGTCTTTACTTCGTAGCCTTTCCATTCTGAAGAGAGCCTGTCAATGTTGCTAAATTCCCAGAAAGAACCTGTAAGCTCGGGAGCATAGATTCCACCAGTAAGATGACAAGCACCTCTGACCGAAACTGCTAAGGCCAACGCCATGCCTTTGAGGCCTCTAACATCGTATGCAGGTGGTTCTAAACCTTTAACTTCCAAAGCAAATTTCTCAGAACCTTTACCAAGCTTACGAGAAGCTTCTTTGACACCATTGGATAGAAGTTCTCCCAATTTTCCTTCTCGATTAGCGAGTTTTTCCATGGCTGCTACGGCAGCATCACTGTTTCCGAATCTTAAGTCAAGGCCGTCGGTGTCTTCCTTTGTGAGCAGACCTCTTTCATAGGCTTCCATGGCCCATGCAAGAGTGACTCCAGCGGAAATACCATCGAGACCTGCCCTATCGCAGATGCTATTGAGTTTTGCTGTCACTTCTATGTCATCTATGCCCAGTGCACCACCTAAGGAATAGAGAAGCTCGTACTCCACTCCTTCGACCCGTAGTGGTGCATATTTGCCTTCTTTAAAGACAATATGTCTACCACAGGGTTTATTGCAGTTAGGACAAGGATGGTGTTTTTCTGTGTATAGAGGAGCCCAGTAATATGGATCTAAGGGTGACTTGTCATCAGGGTGAGCGTTAAAGCTGTCTTCAAAGTAGCTCTGTTGCCAATTTTTAACAGGGAAAACACCCATTATTTTGTTCACCCATTCGTAGAATTCACCAGACCCATATTTCATATCAAGCTCCTGTACGGGGCTGCCGACTATTTTTTGGTTCCATTTCTTTATGGTTTCTCGCAAAGCTTCCACGTTGGCATAGGGAATGTTCTTAGTTCCTCTCACAGCTATGGCTTTTAGCATTTTGCTGCCCATCACAGCTCCGCCACCAGCTCTGCCTGCTTGCCGTTCTTCAAAATCAACGCCGGAAATCTTAGAAAGTTTCTCGCCAGCATAACCAATAGCGCCAGTTCTTACGTTTCCAAGTTCTGCCTTTAAAAGCTCTTGTGTTTCTATGGCGTCTTTTCCCCAAAGATGGGAAGCATCTCTTATTTCAACGTGGTCGTCGTCAATAAACAAGTAGACAGGTTTGTCGCTTTTCCCTTTTATGACTAATGCATCGTAGCCGGCTTTCTTAAGCTCGACTCCCAAGTATGCACCCGCCACGCTTCTCCCAAAACCGTTAGTGAGAGGTGACTTAAAGGTAAGAGTGGTTTTAGAAGCAGTGGGAAGACCGCTGCCAACCAACAGTCCTGGTGCTATGACAAGAACATTCTCCTCTGAAAGAGCATCTATTTGAGGTCTGGTTTGGTCAAAAAGCAAACGTGTTGCTAGGCCCAAGCCCCCAAGATAATCGTACATTGTTTTGTCTTCGATAGGTCGCATTTCCACTGTTTTAGAGGAAAGATCGACCTCAAGTACCTTACCCAATGTGCCTTTCACAGTTACCTACCTCCCTATGACTTGTTGCTTAAACTACTATTAAAGATAACACTTTTTCGAGCCGCTAGGTATAAAGACCATTAGGGAAAGTCCGAAAAGCGGCGACACTATAAAACGTTCCTTTTTAACTCTGCTTCAATCGGTAAGTTGTAACTTAAATGCTATTGTTATGCTCAAGATAATGGCTAAACCGTAGTACGCGCGCCGCTCCTTAAGGCATTTTCCCTAACGTGTAATGATGCTATGTGACAAGTAGTCAAGGCAGACTTTTCACTATGGTAATTGTCTTGGTTCTCTCGTCCCAACTGACCGTTGCTCCTAGAGATTCAGCGACGAATCTTACAGGTACCATAGTTCTGCCATTTATGATTTCAGGAACCACGTTCTTATTTTGGGGATCGATGGGCACATGTTTTCCGTTTGTATAAGCCAAATTCTTTCCAATCCACATTTCTATACGTGTACCAGTACTAGTTATGGTTACCTTTCTTTCTGCTTCATTCCAACTGACCTGTGCGCCCAGAGCTTCAGCAACTGCACGTATGGGTAGGAGGGTACGGCTGTTCTTGATTACAGGTGGTGAATCCAGCTCAATTTTAGTTTCGTCGTTCTTGATCATTGTCGGATCGTTAATTCTCAAGACCAGTACGGTATCCACTCTTTTAAAGCTAACCTCGATTTTAGTATTTCCTTCGACCAACACGTCAAAGGATGTGGTTGGTGTGACTGTTTTTCCATTAATCTTTATGGTTTCTACTGCGAAATGTGGGTCAGGTATTACTGTGAAGCGAATCTGCGATCCAATTGTGGTGCTGCTTGTCTGGGGTGATACTGATCCGCCTTTTCCCACAATAAGATCAATCTTCGCCTCTTTTTCTTTGACTTCATAGACCAGCTTTATATCCAGATCAAAAAATACGTCGTTTATTATTAGTTGATTCGTGGACAAAGTGTACTTAAAACCTTCTGGATCGGCCTCTTTCATTGAAATTCCGTTAATCACGATGTCCCGCAGCTCAAAATCGTCAACGATGGGAGATACCTCCCACGCAAATGTGCCACCATAAATGACTTCTGCATTGGCAGGTGCGGAACCTGGAATATTCGATGATATGGTAGCTGTGTAAATCTCTTTGTCTGTGAGAGGGCCATATTCCACAGGTGGTTTGATTGTGATACTAACATTTGAATAGAAAGGATACGAGAGAAGTGCCTGTGTGGTGGAAAATGAGACCAAACCATTCTTACTTAGCAGGGGAAAGCCATCACCTATTGTGATGTTGCTGATCACATATGGGGGTGTTGCGGTCAAGGTGACGGGAGACTTTTCTGAAACGGCTAATTTACCCAGTTCGATATTGCTCACGATTCCAATGTCTGTTTTCACTTCCAAATCTACCGTGTATAAGGCACTGTTGGTGTTAGGTGGAAGCTCGAAACTCATTGAGTGACTTTCGGAATCGTGATAGACAGGTTGAGATAGAGGCAGGCTTAGCTCATCGAACCCGGTCAGTACTGACGTAGTTTTATCCGACTCCTGTCGGACAGTTATGCTATAAGAAGTTATCCTTCCAAGGTACTTTTCTGCAGAGCTTATTAACTTTGGTGCTCTTACTCCTTGCCATGTTATGAGAAGTTTCTTGCCGTCTTCAGTAAGTTTTACGGAGCTTTTCTCTACAGAAGCCTGAAGCATTCCAAATGCATCTATGGGTAGACTAATACGTTCTTGTCTGAACTCCGCGGGTCCCGAGGTGTATTCAACTTCTATTTCAAAACTAAACATGGACTCGTCTATGCCGGGACCTAGAGACACATGCATATTGAATGGGACTTCAACAGTATTAGCTGTTTGGTCAACTGTACCTTGATAATAGGCGAAGTCTTTGAAAGCACCGTTTACACGGATCTCCGTGGTAACTATTGCATTTTTGATACGTACTATGCTTGGGTTCTTGAAATTCATCTGTATCTTCAAGTATTTATAGTCGCTATCCAGGATGGTGAACGTGTAAGATGTTCTTGGGATCAACTTGATTTTCTTTGACAATTTAATGTTGTTTCCTGCGTTGTCCGATATGGTTAGCTCTGCTACACTTTGTTCTCCCAAGTTTGCTGGAAGCTCAAATGTTGCGTAATCTTTAGTTTTTTCGATAAAGCGTATAGTTTTGCCATCTATGGTAAGACCCAGTGTGTCTTCATCGACCTGCGTCTTATCGTCTGCATAGTTGATTCTTCCGATGCCATCCACGTTATAAACGTAAAGATAATGCGGATCATCAATGCCTAGGATGGGAGGTGTGACGTCAGAGCAGTCTATGAAATACCTACCTCCTAAGTAGGCAGTTGCTGTTACAACATTATCCGCGTAAGAACTTTTCAATGCCTCATAATCTCCATTGAAATCCCCTATCACACTTTTGCCCTTACAAACCTGACCCACATAGAACTTAATTGTGGCACCTTTCGGAAAAGTAAGAGTATCGTCGATCTGGATTTCAGGTACCAAAAGTTGAATTTCAGATTCCTGAGGCATTGGCTCATCTAATTCTTCAGCCATTAACGTACCTGAACAAAAAAGCGATAGCATCAGCATGCAAGACACAATTTTTTTAAACATCATTCTCACCCCGAGCTTTTCATTTTAAAAATATTATATTGAAGGTCTACATAGTAGGAAAAACTAAATTGACAGCAATTAATTTTATGGAGCAGAATGAAGCACTACCAATAGTAGCATTGCTTTTGGTATGCGGTTGAGATTGTTTGAAAACTAGTGATCAACTGCACTCACATGGTGAAAAGTAGCGGCTGTCCTTTACTCGACAGCTTCGCTGGTGGCAAGTAGCGAAGACAATGCAGCTAATACTGAAGCGCCTGCACTTAAAAGGTAGGTGTAACGCAACCCTCTTAGGAAGAGAAGGCCATCGGAGATTGAGAATGTGGACTGACCAAGAATGGTGTGGGGAACAAAGCTGTAAAGAGTTAGGCTTCCGAAAGCGACGCCCAAAGCCATTCCCATGTTGCGTATCATGGAAAGCATGGCTGAGCCTATGCCCAAATACCTGTCAGGTAGTGTAACCATTACCGATTTGCTATTTATGGATTGGAACAAACCTGTTCCAAAGCCATATATGACAAGGGCAAAAGTAACGAGCAGAAAACTACTATCTGAGCCTGAAAACGCAAGCGCAACTATGCCTAAAGCAGATATAACAGATGATATGAAGCACAGAATGTTGTCTGATACTTTAGCATTAACAAACTGGCTAAGCAAGGAACTGAACATACTCATAAGTGGAAAAACAGTGACTATGAGCCCTGAAATGTGTGGCGGATAGCCAAGTAGGCGTTGTAAGTGAAATGGAAGGACAAAGGTCATCATAAACTGAGAAACAAAGGTAAAAAAGGAAGCTATTAAGCCAAAAGAGAAGGAACGATTTCTAAAAAGTTTTAGGTTAACTAAAGCATGAGGGTTTACTTGCTCGAGGTAAATGAACAGTATTAGTGCCAAAACAGAAACTGTTAGCAGAGCCTGATTAAATGGACTAAAACCATGAGTCGAAAAAAGGCTGACAAACAGTAAAAGTGTTGACGAAAACAAGAAGAACAATGCAGCTCCCAGGTAATCAACTTTTGCAACTGTGCCTTTGAAGTTAGGTATGTATTTGGCTGTAAGGAAAATGCCAATCAAAGCTACAATGCCATCGACAAAGAATACCCAGTGCCAGCTCAAATAGCTTGTTAACAAGCCTGCTAACAATGGCCCTATTACCAGTCCCAAGGACACAGTGAAAATATTTATCCCCATGGCTCTACCAAGCTCATCAGGTGAGAAAACGGCGGTGATAATGGCGAAGACAACAGACATAATCATTGAAGCGCCTAGTCCTTGAAGAGCTCTGAGAATAATCAGTAAAGTGATGGATGGAGCAAAACCTGCCATGAAAGATGCAGCGCAGAACAGCCATAACCCCCACAGGAAAGGTTTTCTATAGCCAACAGCATCTCCTATTTTGCCGAAGAGAAGCATAGTAGCGCTCACCACTGTTAGGTTTACAACTGGTACCCACTGCACTACAGACATGGGGACACTAAAAGCGTCGCTTAATGTGGGAAGAACAACGTTAATCATGCTCCCATCTATGGGAGCATGATGTTCCCTATAAGAACGGCCCACAGAATGGCATAGCGATATACGGACATAGACTTTTGCTCTTCCATGCAAAAATGATACCGTATAAAGAAAAAACAAAAAGGAGAAGCACCCAGAAGATGCTTCTCCCTAATGCTATTTATGTTTGTAGCTCTATTATTCTTCCTGTAGGAAAGGATATGTCCAGCTCGTGGGGGGTATGAAGTTTTCTTTTATGGTTCTTGGCGAAATCCAACGGAGTAAGTTAAAGGGCGAGCCAGCTTTATCGTTGGTTCCGGAGCGGCGAGCGCCTCCGAAAGGCTGCTGACCAACTACGGCTCCAGTGGGCTTGTCGTTTATGTAGAAGTTACCTGCTGCGAAGCGTAGCACTTCATAGGCTTTATTAATAGCTTTTCTGTCATTGGCAAATATGCTACCAGTGAGTCCGTAAGGAGAGGTTTCATTGCAAAGTTGAAGAATTTCCTCATACTGGTTATCTTCATAGACATACACAGTTAGCACAGGTCCAAATATTTCTTCTTCCATGGTTACGAAATGCGGATCCTGGGTTTCAATTATGGTGGGTCTTATAAAGTACCCTTTAGTTTTATCTCCCTGACCGCCTGCGATGATTTTTGCTACATTGGAGTTCTTCGCTTTTTCTATGTAGCCCATGATCTTATCAAAGGCGGCTTCGTCGATTACAGCATTCACGAAGTTGCGGAAATCACGAACATCACCCATGAGAATAGATTCAGTTTGGTCCACAAGCTCTTGTTTTATTTCTTTCCACAGGGATTGTGGTATGTATGCTCTGGAGGCAGCAGAACACTTTTGTCCTTGGTATTCAAAAGCGCCGCGTATAAGTGCAGTTGTGAGAGCTTTCGGATCGGCAGAAGGGTGTGCCACTACAAAGTCTTTACCACCAGTTTCGCCCACAATGCGTGGATAGGTTTTGTATGTGTCCATGTGTTCTACAATAGTTTTCCAGAAACCATCAAAGGTGGAAGTTGAACCCGTGAAATGCAAACCTGCAAAGTACGGATCGTTGAAAACAACGTTGCTAATGTCGGGGCCTGAGCCTGGCACAAAGTTTATAACTCCATCAGGAAGACCAGCTTCTTTATAGAGTTGCATTAGGTAGTAATTGGACAGCACTGCTGTGGACGCGGGTTTCCAAACCACTACGTTACCCATAAGCGCAGGAGCAGTAGCCAAGTTCAGTGCGATGGCAGTGAAGTTAAAAGGTGATACTGCAAAGACAAAGCCTTCCAGTGGTCTGTAATCCATTCTGTTGAAACTGTCGCTAGAGGATACAGGTTCCCATTGGTTGATAAGTGAGGCAAAATAAGGGTTGTACCTGAGGTAATCTATACTTTCACATGCAGCGTCGATTTCGGCTTGATAGACGTTTTTACCTTGGCCAAGCATGGTAGCAGCATTTACTAAATGCCTGTATTTGGTGCTAAGAAGTTCGGCTGCTTTTAAAAATATGGATGCTCTGTCAATCCAAGACATGTTCGCCCAATCTTTTTTTGCTTCCAGAGCAGCTTCTATGGCCATTTTTGTTTCTTCTGGGCCAGCTTTGTGATAAGTGGCGAGAACGTGACCATGGTCGTGAGGCATCACTATTTTGCCTATACGCCCTGTGTAAACTTCTTTTCCACCAATTATGAGAGGAATTTCTATGGTCGTGTTGCTTTGACGTTCTAACTCTGCTTTAAGCTGTGCCCTTTCTGGGCTCCCTGGGGTGTAGGAAAGAACAGGCTCATTTTTCGGAAATGGAATGTGAAAACCAGCATCGCTCATTGGTTATTACCTCCTTTTAAAGGTTAGTGTCTTCACCACCCTGTTCATATGTTACCAAATGTTGAACTAAAACTTAACTCAATTTGAATTGTGTAGCGATTATGCTGTCTATATGCATTCATATTTCACTTATCCAATCACGCAAATGTGAATATTATATCTAATTGTTCTAGGCAAAAAAGTTTATAAAATTACACAATCGTGGTATAAAATGTAAAGTGAGGTGAAGTAGTTTGACATTCTCGGTAGGACTTAGAGAATTTAATTAGTTAGAACCTTACAGTCTAGTTTTTCCAACAAAACAATGTGCAGCCTTGTTGCATACATTCGATGTCACCTCAAATAGATTCTTATTTAAACCCTTAGAAAGGAGTGGTTCTTTTGGTAGTAGAGGTTTTGGTTCCCGTACTCGGCTTGGGTGTGGAGAAGGTGGAAATTGTAAAGTTCTACAAGAAAGAAGGAGAAAGGGTAGAAAAAGGTGAGCCGTTAGTTCAGGTAATTACTTCAAAGATCACTACTGATATTGAAGCCCCGGCTACTGGTATTGTGAAGAAATTGTATGGTGCTGAGGGGGACCAAATTCCTGTTCAGCAGAAGATTGCAGAGATTGAAACGGAGGGGTAGCGAATGGTGAGATCTTTTGGAGAAAACGGAAACTAACAGTGAAGGGGGTAATGAAATGCTTTCGAACGAAGACTTAATGTGGATGTATAGAAAACTTGTTCTCCTCCGCCAGGCAGAGGAGAGATTAGTTCAGCTGTCCAATCAAGGTAAGGTGGGGACACTTCTAGCTGGTGTAGGTCAGGAAGCCATTCCAGTTGGCGCTGTAAAAACCATGGGACCTCACGACAAATGGGCACCATCTCACAGGGGAGTCTGTGACATGGTGGTAAAGGACGGAGTGGAGCTCAAATACGTTTATGCTGAGGTTTATGGTAAAGCGACTGGTTACAACAAGGGCAAAGGTGGGTCAATGCACTTGGCTTCTTACAAAGACAACGTGTTGAATCTGGTTGGTATAGTAGGTGGAGGCATTCCTCTAGCAACAGGATCAGCTTTAGCTCAGAAAAAGCAAAAGACTGGTGGAGCAACTCTGTGTTTCTTTGGCGACGGAGCAAGCAACCAAGGTACCTTCCACGAATCTTTGAATTTAGCAGCCATATGGAAGTTACCTATTGTTTATGTAGTACAGAACAACCAGTACGCAATGACTACCGCAGCTTCCTATGCGGTGTCTGTAAAGGACATATCAGAAAGAGCAAAAGGATACGGCATCCCTGGAATGACTGTGGATGGCAATGATGTTTTGGCTGTTTACGAAGCTGTTGATGAAGCTATGAAAAGAGCAAGGCAAGGTGAAGGTCCATCTTTGATTGAGTGCAAGACGTACAGGTGGTATGGCCACCATGCTGGGGCAGGGGCTGATGAACAAATGGGATGGATCTACAGACCTGCGGAGGAAGTTGAAGAATGGAAAGCAAAAGATCCCATACCCAGGTTTGAAAAGAAGCTTGTGGAACAAGGTGTACTTGACGAGAGCAAGAAAAAGGTCGTTTGGGACGAAGTAAATGCTTACATTGAAGAAGCAGTGCAGTTCGCAGAATCCAGTCCATGGCCAGATCCCGCAGAAGTGTACACTGACGTGTTCACTGACTATATACCTTCATAAGGGGGGGGACGAGTAATGAGCCAATTAATGTTTCTTCAAGCCATAAACCAAGCTCTCAGAGAAGAGCTTAGAAGAGACGAAAAAGTAATCCTGATGGGAGAAGACGTCCATACCGGTACTTTCGGCGAAACCAAAGGGATTTTTGAGGAATTTGGACCTGAAAGAGTTATGAGCACTCCAATTTCGGAAAGTGGTTTTACGGGAACTGCCGTAGGTGCAGCCATTGGAGGTATGAGACCAGTAGTTGAGTTTATGGTATCAGATTTCATGTTTGTTGCCATGGATCAGCTTGTCAACCAAGCAGCAAAGACCAGGTACATGACAGGTGGACAAGCTACGATTCCTGTTACTTTTATGGCTCTGAACATGGGTGGAGGGGCTGCAGGTCAGCACTCCGACAATACTGCTGCTTATTTTGTGCACACACCTGGGCTCAAGGTGGTTATGCCTTCAACCCCTTATGATGCCAAAGGACTGCTCAAGAGTGCCATACGTGATGATAATCCAGTCATTTACTTTATGGAATTTAAGGTGTTCATGAATCGAGAGGAAGTACCAGATGAAGATTACACAGTACCCATAGGAAAAGGAATTGTAAGAAGAGAAGGGAAAGACGTTACCATTGTTGGTGCTGGTTACGCAAATTACCTAGCCATGCAGGTAGCTGAAAAACTGGCGGGCGAAGGTGTATCAGTGGAAGTTGTGGACCCGCGGACACTTACCCCTCTTGACGAAGATGTAATCCTGGGGTCGGTTGCAAAGACTGGTAGATTGGTTGTATGTGACGATGATTGGAGGCAATGTTCCTTTGCTTCGGAAGTCTCTGCTGTGGTTGCGGAAAAAGGATATGTATATTTGAAAGCTCCTATTAAAAGAGTAACCAGAGCCCAAGTACCTGTCCCGCATTCTCCTGTGCTTGAAAGGGAAATGCTCATAAGTGAAGAAAAACTGATTAAAGCAGTTAAAGAAGTACTACAGTAGGGAAATTAGGCAGATAGCCATGAAGGGAGTAGAACTGTGTGTCGCACTGTTACATGCTCCCTTCATGGGTTTCGCACATGGGATATGTACAGGATGCTGTAATTGCAATCATAGTCGTTGCGTTGCGGTGTGGGTGAGATTTAGAATGCGGCTGTCATTCATAAGGGCTTAATCATCGTCGCTAAGTTCCATGTGTTCAAGTCTTTGCCTTTCTTGTGATTCATGCTCTGTTTTAAGTACCTTTCGAAGCTTCCGCTAATGTTCTTGTAAAAGCTGTTCTGATGAAGGGGAAAAGTGAGACCTTGAGCGTTAGCGGGATTGTTGAGATTCTGGCTTTTGCTTGGTGAGAGAACAAGTTTTTTCTTGAGCACAAGATTGTCCAGAATGGAAAGGAGATGTTTGCCTATGATCTGATGGCATAGGGAAATTTAAAAGCAAAAAGTAAAGGGGGTAATTAAATGTTGTCCAATGAAGATCTTATTGAAATGTATGAGAAGATGGTTCTTTTGCGCCAGGCTGAAGAAAAACTTGTAGAACAATCCTCTAAAGGAAAGGTATGGACACTGTTGGCTGGCGTAGGACAAGAGGCAATTCCAGTGGGAACTGTGAAGGCGTTAGGACCAGAAGACTACTGGGAGATTTCACACAGGGGTACTAGTGACGCTGCGGCACGGGATGGTGTTGATCTGAAACGTTTGTTTGCCGAGGTACACGGGCGAGCTACCGGGTACAGTAAAGGTAAAGGCGGCAACATGCACGTTGAGGCGTTTGAAGCTAAAGTGCTTCCTATGTTGAGTATTGTAGGCGAGTCCATTCCTGTTTCTGCAGGTGTTGCTCTGGCGCAAAAAATGAAGAATACTGGCGGAGCTACGATTTGTTTCTTTGGTGATGGTGCTTCTAACCAGGGAGTCTTCCATGAAGGTCTTAACCTTGCCACTATATGGAGGTTACCTGTAGTCTATTTGGTTCAGAATAACCAATATGCCGTGTCAACCCCAGCTTCTTACGCAGTTTCCGTGAAGAACATTTCTGAAAGAGCGAAAGGTTATGGAATACCGGGAGTAACAATTGACGGAAACGATGTACTGGCCGTTTATGAGGCGGTTAGCGAGGCGTTGAAGAGAGCAAAAGAAGGTGAAGGTCCTACTTTAATTGAGGCTATCACATACAGGTGGTACGGCCATCATGCGGGGGCGGGAGCCGACGAACAAATGGGGTGGATCTACAGACCTGAGGAAGAAGTTGAAGAGTGGAAGAAAAAAGATCCTGTCGCGAATTTTGAGAAGAAGCTGATGGCTCAAGGAATACTTACGATCTCCCGCCGGGAAAGCCCACCCTTTTAAGGGTGGGATGAAAGGCGGGCATTCTCGCTTAGATTGTTAGATATAATGCAGAAAACTAATATTTGTGGTATAATGATACCATGAACGGCAACCGATGGAAACGATCGGCCACAACAGTATATAACATCGGCTACCACCTCATCTGGTGTCCTAAGTACCGGCGCAAAGTACTGGTAGGTGAAGTAGCTGAGCGGCTGAAGGAACTGCTGTTCCAAAAAGCCCAGGAAATTGGAGTGGAAATTGTTCAGATGGAGGTCATGCCGGATCACGTGCATCTGTTTATGAAAACCGCTCCCACCAACAGCCCTCATTTTATCGTCCACCAGTTGAAAGGCTACACTTCCAGGGTGCTGAGAAAAGAGTTTCCTTTTCTGAAAAGCCGGCTTCCATCGCTGTGGACGCGCTCATACTACTGTGAGTCGGTAGGGCACATATCGGAAGAGACCATCAGGAAGTACATTGAGGACCAGAAAGGAAAGTAACTGGCATGACCAGGGCGGAACAGATAAAAAATACTCTCCAGGAGACAAGACAACGCAGAGAAACCCAAAAACCCGTTGTGTACGAGTTGAAGCTCCAGAACCTTTCCAAAAAGAAATCTGATGTGCTCAGGAAAGCATTTCTGGAAGCAAAGTGGCTGTACAACTGGCTGGTATCGGATACGGAGCGGCTGGGTATTCCCGCCAACAAGGTAAGCGTGGTTGAAATCAAAGCGGGAGAAGCCTACGAGCAGAGGGAGTTGACCGCCCTCGGCTCCCAAATAAAGCAGGAGATAGCAGACCGGCTCAAAGACAACCTACGGGCGCTCGGGAAGCTGAAGGAAAACGGCCACAAGGTCGGAGCGCTGAAACCTAAAAGGTTCGTCAATTCGATACCGCTCAAGCAGTACGGCGTGACGTACAGCTTAGACTTTGCCCAGAATAGGGTGAGGATTCAGAGACTTGGGAAGTTCCGCGTGCTGGGTCTGCACCAGATACCTGCTGATGCGGAGATAGCGAACGCCGTTCTGGTGCGAAAACCCTGCGGCTACTACCTGCATGTAACGTGCTACCTTCCAAAAGACAGTCATACTTCCCTGAATCCGGTCGGCAAAGACATCGGGATAGACTTTGGCGTCAGCTCGAAGCTGACGCTATCCAACGGTATCAGGATAGACTTTGAAGTTCACGAAACGCCAAGGTTGAAGCAACTCCAGAGGAAGCTGGCCAGGACACAAAAAGGCTCCAGAAACAGAGAGAGGATCCGGTTTCTTCTGAGGGAGGAATACGAAAAGCTGAACAACAGGCGTAAAGATGCTCAAAACAAGGTCCTGGCGTTTCTGAAGATATACCGGAAGGTAGTATTTCAGGACGACTGTGTGAAGGGGTGGTCGGGGCTTTTCGGCAGGCAGGTCCACTCCTCGGGGATAGGCGGACTGAAGTCAAGGTTGAGGACCAGCCTTGAGACGCCTGTGGCCGTGGAGAGGACGGAGACCACCACCAAAGAGTGTTTTGCGTGCGGGAAGAGGAAAGAACTCTCCCTGTGGGACAGGGTAATTGAGTGCGAGTGCGGCTGGAAGTGCGACAGGGACGTGAACGCTGCACTTGTCATTCTGAGGAAGGGGCTTGGCCTGGGTGTTGAACAGGCCGTAGGGCTGGACCGGCCCGAACTCAAGCCTCCGGAGAGGGAGGCCGCTGCGCGGATACTGGGGAGCAACCCCTACATCCGCGTAAGCTTTCCTCGGTGAAAGAGGAAGCCCACCCCTTAAAGGGGTGGGAGGAGGTCACAAAGTTAGGTGCTTTGATGGGATTGGGGCTGGCATCTATAGCGGCCATAATCGTCGCCATGATAATGTTCCGGGAAGGCTTTGGCAATACCATGCAGGAGGGACGGAGACTGATTGATGCTGTGGGTGCGGCAGCCACGTTGCCTCAGCTATTGGCTGCGCTAGGTGCTGTTTTTAATGCTGCTGGTGTAGGTGCGGTGGTGGCTTCGCTCATATCCGCAGTGGTGCCAACGCAATATGCTTTGGGTACTCTTGCTGCCTATTTTATTGGTATGTCCTTGTTCACAATAATAATGGGGAATGCATTTGCTGCCTTTGCTGTGATCACTACAGGTATAGGCATACCTTTGGTTATTGAAATGCACGGTGCAAATCCTGCGATTTTGGGTACATTAGGTATGCTCGCAGGTTACTGCGGAACACTGATCAGTCCAATGGCTGCGAACTTTAATATTGTTCCAGTGGCTTTGCTAGAAATGAAGGACAATTTCGGGGTTATAAAGCGGCAGGCTCCTGTTGCTGTGGTGATGTGGATCACCATTTTGATTTTTGCATACATAATCTTGTTTTAAGGAAGAAAGGAGGAATTCATGATGTCGAGGATTTTACTGACAGGCTTCGAGCCTTTTGGTGGAGAAAAAGTAAATCCTTCCGAGCTTGCTATAAAGCAGCTGGAAGGCAAGACCATTGCTGGGCTAGAAGTGGTAGCAGGAGTTTTACCAGTGGTCACAGTTAAATGTATTGACGAGGCGGTAAAACTAATTGAGAAGTATGAACCTGTGGCTGTACTAAACGTGGGGCAAGCGGGTGGACGTGTAGAACTGAGCATAGAGAAGGTAGCTATAAATGTTAAAGACTACCGCATACCCGATAATGAGGGCAACCAAATTCGTTATGCACCTGTGGTGGAAGGTGGACCAGATGCCTACTTTGCTACCATACCCGTAGAGAAGATTGCTGACTCACTAGTGGAAAAGGTAATTCCTGCTTCTGTTTCTTATACGGCTGGGACATACTGCTGTAACGAGGTATTCTATGGTGTCTCACATTACTTGAGAAATAATAAGCCCGGGGTTTTGAACGGTTTTATTCACATCCCGTTCATATTAGAGCAGGCAGCAGGTGCAAAACCACCCAGGGCGAGCATGCCTCTGGAGGTCATTGTGAAGGGGCTAGAAATAGCCGTGGAAGTCGTCGCAGAAGGATTAGAGAAATAAACACATAAACAGAATTGTGTATGTATGGAGGGTGATGTGTCACTTTCATCCTTTATTAGTTTGACTTAAAAACACATAGGTTTACTGAAGCTAATCATTTGGTATCATTTTTGCTGAGGGATGTCACTTTTGAAAAGTGTATTGTGTGGGTCAAAGGAAACGTAGTTGTGCTGTGTAATCTAATCCCGTAGAAAAGAGGAGGTAGTCTTTAGTGTTACTTAACAAAGATTTCCTGGAACGAGGTTTAAGTAGCGAAGAAGTTGCTGAGGCGCAGAAAAAATACGGGCCTAACAAACTTCCTGAGGCAAAAAAGGAAACGCTACTGCAACAATTTATCGACCAATTCAAGAGCTTCCTGATTATCGTGCTTATAGCGGCCGCTGTTATTTCTGCGTTCTTCGGTGAACTCATTGATACGCTCGCCATTATCGCTGTGGTGTTGCTGAATGCCATTTTGGGGGTGACCCAGCAAAGACGTGCCGAGGCTGCTTTAGAGGCAGTTAAGAAACTGGCAAACCCCACTACAAAAGTCATACGTGACGGGAAACTTCAAGTCATTGATTCTGAGGAAGTTACAGTAGGCGATTTGGTGGTGTTAGAAGCCGGTGATAAGGTAAGCTGCGACGGCATCATTCTAGAAGAACGTTCCCTTTATTTGGATGAATCAACTCTAACTGGTGAATCAGTATCGGTAAAGAAGGATGCGGTAGATCCCAGTAGCGACAAACCCACTGAAAAGAATATGGTATTCATGGGAACCGCAGTCACAAAAGGCAGAGCAAAGGTCTTGGTTACCGCAATAGGCGCCGAGACTGAGCTTGGAAAGATAGCAACAAAAATACGAGAGGTTAAAAAGGAGAAAACACCACTGGAGCGGCAACTGGATACGTTGGGACGCTTGCTTGGTGTGCTGTTCTTAATTGTTTCAGCCGTGGTCTTTGCAATGGGCGTTTTCCTTCAGGGAGCCTCCGTAACGGACATGCTACTCACCGCTATAAGTTTGGCAGTAGCAGCTATTCCAGAAGGATTACCGGCAGTAGTAACCATTGTTTTGGCTCTTGGTGTGGCAGATATGGCTGAAAGAAACGCAGTAGTACGAAACCTCCCAGCTGTGGAGACTCTAGGAGCGGTGACACACATTTGCACCGATAAAACGGGAACCTTGACGCAAAACAGGATGACCTTGGTAGGAGCATGGTTTTCCGATAAGTATGTAGAAGAGGAACAAGTCAGCCAGCAGGCACTGGAAGAGGAGCTCCTTCGTGCCATGATTCTCTGCAACGATGCCACAAACAGTGCTGGCGACCCCACAGAAATCGCATTAATAAGCTTCTTGGACGAAGGGCTCGTAGAAGATGTTAGAAACAAACTACCACGTGTGCATGAGATTCCGTTCACTTCAGAAACCAAACGCATGACCACAGTGCATCAAGTTGACGGCCGCTTCCTAGTGGTATCTAAAGGCGCCATTGAAGTGATTTTGTCATTGTGCAACAGCGAGCTCCTAGATGGTGAGGTCAAACCACTGCCAAAAGAAAGAAAGAGACTTATTTTACAACAATCTGAGGAGTTAGCTTCTCAGGGCTTGAGAATACTGGGGTTTGCTCAGAAAGTCATTGAAGGCTCCTTGCCCAAAGAAGACTCAGAAATAGAGAAGGATCTTACCTTCTTGGGATTTGTAGCTATGAAGGACCCACTTCGACCTGAAGTTAAAGATGCTGTAGACAAATGCCGTGAGGCAGGTATTAGACCAATAATGATTACTGGAGACCATCCAGTAACCGCATATGCCATTGCTAGGGAATTGGATTTCCCTGAAGGCAAAGTAATCACTTCTGCTGAACTTGCTACCATGAGTGATGAAGAGCTTCAGCAGACAGTGCAGGATATTAGCATATTTGCCAGGATTAATCCTTTGGACAAACTCAGAATTGTGGAAGCTTTGCAAAAAAGGGACGAAGTGGTAGCCATGACTGGAGACGGCGTTAACGACGCTCCCGCACTGAAGAAAGCGGATATTGGCGTAAGCATGGGTAAGTCAGGCACCGAAGTAGCGAAAGAGGCCAGTGACATGGTTCTCATGGATGATAACTTTGCCACTCTCGTAGATGCAGTATTTGAAGGGCGTACCATTTACGAAAACATGCGTAAGTTCATTGTTTACCTACTGTCCTGCAATGTAGGAGAAGTGCTTATCATGTTCACTGCCATTCTGCTTGGTTTTCCTCCTCCGCTTATACCACTACAACTACTTTGGTTGAACTTGGTCACTGATAGTTTCCCGGCATTAGCACTGGGGATGGAACCGGGGGAACCACACCTTATGCGTGCCAAGCCCAGAGGACATAAGGAACCTATACTTACAAGGTATCACTATGGGATTATTGCGGTGCAAAGTATTGCTATTACTGCAGCTACTCTGATCGGTTTTGTAATTGGCCTAAATAGGGTAGGCAGTGTGGAAGAAGCACGTACGATTGCTTACATGGTACTAGTTCTATCAGAACTTATAAGAGCTTTTTCTGCTCGCTCCTTCGAAGGTTATGTTTTCAAGATGGGGCTGTTCTCTAACCGGTTCTTGGCGTACTCTACGTTGATAGGCATTGCACTCATGCTTGTTACGGTTTACGTACCACCCATAGCTGCTGTTTTCAAAAACGTTCCACCCACATCGACAGAATTTGCTTACATCATTGTGTTGGCTCTGGTACCTTTTACCATCTCTGAGATTGCAAAGATATTTAGGAAGAACGAAATGGGGCTATGAAGCAGCTATAAATACTTGAAAAGGGGCTGGCAATGTTTTTGCCAGCCCCTTTTTTGTCTGGTGCGAGCTCATTTCTTACGAATTTAAGAAGTTTTTGATAGGCTTTGGACCATTATGCTTCCAGGAAGGCATTTAGCGCCTGACCTTTATCCACTTTAACGCCTAGTTCTTGACATACTTCCAACATTCTCTTAAGAGCTACAAGCAGTTCATCTTCAGTTACGCTGCCCATGTGTCCCATACGGAACGCTTTGCCCTGAAGTTCTGCTAACGCTGAAGCCACGATTACTCCTTTAACGGCAAGCTTACTTCTAAAAGCAGCATCTTCTATGCCATCGGGGTACTTGAATACTGAGAGTGTGGGTGCTGGGTGTTTACTAACCAGTTCAAAACCCACGGTAGTGAGAGCAGCTCTGACTTTAGCCGCCATGCGAGTGTGTTTTTCATAATAAGCCGGAAGCCCGAATTCTGTAATGATGCTAAGACTTTTCTCCAATGCGTAAACCATGTTCACTGCTGGCGTGGCAAAGTACTTATGTGGATCTTCCATGACAGGCATCCACCGGAGAATGTCGCCGTAGTAGGTTCTAACTTTTGCCATAGATTTTCTTTTTTCAATGGCTCGCTCAGAGAAAGCAAGTAAGGTTAAACCAGGAGGTACAGCTAAAGCTTTTTGCGATCCTGTGAAAATGACATCAATACCCCACTTATCAAACTTCTGTTCAACTCCACCGGTGGCGCAAACGCCATCCACCACGATGATGGTTTCTGGGCTAACCTCATGAACCATGTTGGCAATTGTTTCCACATCGGCTAATGTTCCAGTAGAAGTGTCCACATGCGTTATGGTGATTGCGTGGAAATGGTGTTTTCTAAGAGTACTCTCGATGCTAGTCAAGGGCACTGTTTCGCCTGCAGGAGCTTTTAAAACCTCCACGTTTACACCGAGAGTTTTCCCAATGTCAACAAAACGATCGCCAAAGAATCCATGAGACAAGACCAATAGGTTTTCTCCTTCATTCAATATGTTGGTAAGAGCCATTTCCATACCTAGGGTACCAGATCCTGCAATGATGAAAGGGAATCCTTTTTCGGCACCGAATAGTTTTCTTGTTTTGTCTAGAGCACTTGTCATGATGCTTGCAAAACGGTCATCAGTATGAGCAATGGTTTCCTTGGACAGTGCACTAAGAACCTCTTCACTTACCGGAGTCGGACCTGGAATCAAAAGTAATTCTTTCATATTATTGACACCTCCTATCTCCTATCGAAAAAAGGATTCTTGCCACTAATACTTAGCGGGATACCATAGGCAATTTTTACATCTTCTCCCAAAATCCCTATGTTTAGGGCCGCTTTTCCCACAGAGTACATAACACGGTTGTCTACCCGGAGGTCGGCAGCAACGGACACAGCTGAACCTATGGCAATGCCAAGGTCTACGGCCGAAGATGTGTAACTTTCTACGCTCTCATCGGGGTTTTTCAGTTTGGTTCCTATGAGGACAACCACTTTTCCTTCAATGTTTTCTGCATCTCTGATAAAGTACTGAAAATGATTTTCTTCGCCATATCGCTTCATTTCTTCTTGCAAAGGCTTTAGCTCTTCACCGCTTAGTATAGCGGTAATCAAGAAATCTTTTCCGTTTGCTTTGGGAGCAGTTCTAGCGGCAATGCACATCCTCTTTGCTACCTCAATTAGGACATTCTGTTCTAGTTCCGGATTCAAACTCACCATGTTGCACATTCCCCCTTTCCTTATTATCGATATTCTCTTGCTAAACGCTCCAAAGAAGCAAGGATGAGTTACTACTCCTCCTATTTCATTTTATGAAATAGGGGACGATTTTGATATTTCAGTGCGGAAAGAATGGTAACGTTTTTCTGCCAACGTTTGAGCTGCCATTCTTATGGCATTTACTTCTTCTAAGTTGTCTATGAGAATGGAAACCACATGGGGATCTAAAGCTGATTTGGTCATCTTGTCCAAGAGTTCCAGAGCGCTTTCTGAAGGCATACCCTTTCTGTATGGTCTATCCTCCATGATTGCTGTGAAGACGTCAGCAACAGCCATGATTCTTGAACCTAAGGGGAGGTCGACAGCTGTCAGGTGGAAAGGATAGCCTGTGCCATCAAGTCGTTCGTGGTGCAGAGAAGCCCAAGTATTTATGGTCTCAAACCCGTGAATGTTTTCAAGTGTGTGGTAGGTATAGTAGACATGGCTTTTCATAATGCGTTTCTCAGTTTCGTCTAATTCGCAAGGTTTTTCAAGTATATTACCAGGTATGGCAAGCTTGCCAATGTCATGCAAGTATCCTGCAACTTGTATGAGCTGGCATTCATTAGCAGAAAAACCGGCTAGACGAGCTAGTGCGCCAGCTGTGGCGGCAACGCCGCTAGAATGCTGAGCTGTGAATGTACTTCTGAAATCAATAATCTGCGCAAAAACCTCGGCTAGCATTACCAGGTCTCTCATGTTTAGCCGGATATTGAGTGGTTCAAGTTTACGTTGTACAGTGCGTCCGCAGTATGAAGACGAAGCATCCAGCCAGAAATATTCCATTCTTGATAAAGACAAGAACGCTTTAACCACATCTGGATGAAACAGTGTTCCCGAGTAATTAGAGATTCTCTCAGTTATTGCATCTGCCTGCCCTAGCACGTCTTTTCTTCTATCAATGGAAACGGCTATTCTGTCAGCCAAATTTATGATGTGACTGCCCAGAGGTACATCGATGCCGTTAACAGTTTTGCCTTTCCCGTTATTCCAGGGCAAGTGGTGAAAACGAATCATGTTTGCTGCTTCTTTTAGTTGATCCAGTTTTCGCAGCAGAGCATATCCGATGAGTTCGTGGTTGTATGTTTCCCTTACTTCGAAGCTTTGTTCAGCAAACTTCAGCCTGCTTTGTAGGGATAAAAAGCCGATATCATGAAGTTCACCAGCCAGTGCTATTTGACACTGTTCTTGACTTGGAAGCCTGAGTTCTTCTGCAATGGCAAGCGCAATGTAGGCAACCTGTTCTTGATGCGTGGTCAAGCTGGGATCCGATAAGTCAGTCACTTCTGCTAAGGCTGAAACAGGTTCCACTAGAGAAATTACAAAGTCGCTATTGTAAGTCATATCTTGTTTTGCACTTCGGCCTTCTTGTTATTTGTGCACTTCTGGTTTTATGAAGAACCATCATCCCCATTAATTGTATATTACTTCCTCACCAGAGGAAAGGTAACAGTGAATCTGTCAAAACAGCTTAGTCCAATCTCAGCAGTTTGTTTCTTTGTACAGTCAATACCGTAGTTAAGCCTTGGAATTGTTGGAAGAAATCCGATTTTTCTGTGTGTACAGGGATCAAATACTTTGGTCTAATGGTCTCAATCATTTCTTCAAGGCCTTGAGCATGTATGTGACCACTGGCATGGAATGGATCGCGCTCGTCCTTCCCACCTGCGGCTTGTCCCAAGCGACCGTAAATGCGAAAACCGAACAAGTCAATCCAGTTCTTTATTTTTTCGTGATCCATTGCCATCTCCTCGTTGAAAGGTTCACTGGAAGAGTAAATGTACGAACCTTTATGAACATCAATATCTAGAAGGTTTGCAAAGTCGTAGTAAGAAAAACACAATATGTAATCATCGGGATGAGAGCGTATTCTTCTAGCATCTACTGTTTTTTCCTCGGGCACTAAAGAACGAACGTGGTCTTCCCAGCCGTCGGTGCGTCCCTTTGGAGTCACATACATGAGTAGCCACGGATCTCGAAGTGGATTGGGAACTTCAGGCGTGGCGTAGTTAAGGTATTCAAGCATGAGGAAGTCTTTGGGCGTGAGAACTAAGTGCCGTTGGGTTTCGGAAGCGACTTGGAGGAAGGAGAGTAACCTTTCAACGTTTCTTGCACCAAAATCGGCAATTACTAAACCTTCAGTTTTTGCTACTACTTCCATTGAGCGCTGTTTTACCTGTTCCTCAGTTACAGGATTCGTTTCTTCAGGGTGTGTACCTTCTGTGATTAGCAGAAGCGGGTGCAATTGAGCTGCCTCTTGAAAAAACGCTCTTGTCAGGTTGCCTTTGCTTCCATGTAGCCTTAAATCGCCTGTGTAAACTATCCAGCCTTCTGAGGTCTCAACAGCATATGCCATGGCACCTGGTATGGAATGGTCCACAGGCCAAGCCTTTATGTTGTACTTGGCAATCTGGCAAGAGTTTTCCAAGTAGTCTGGTGTGGCTGGCAAGTAGGGTTTTTTTGTGTAATTGCAGTTCCAAACGTTGTCATTGAAGCCATTAACGTCCTTTGGTCTTTGAAGAAGGTGAAAAGGCCTTGGTTGGAGCGGGCTACCTTTAGCTGTTTTAAGTATGCCGGTGTCCAAGAGTTCCTTAGCAACCACGGCAATAAGCTCTGAGTAAAGTTGTCTGTTTGTATCTTGCAGGGATTTTAGGAGTGCTCCTGAAATGACAGAAGTTGTCACAGGCAAATCTTCACGAAGGTAAGGCAGGTATCCGGCATGATCCAAATGAGCATGGCTAAGGAGCAGTCCTCCCACAGGTTTTACTCCTTGTTGCAGATCAGTTGAAAAGTCGAAGTTCGCAGGAATGAGATCTTTTCTGTAAAGATTAAGCATGGGTGGTAGCATTCTCATACGTAGCAGATCATAAACGCCAAGGCGGTCGCGTGGTTTTAGAAATTCATCAAAGTACTTGTTTTCCTCGCCAAAGTTCTTCCCAAAATCGAGGAGAAGTGACTCATCCTTCGAACTGTCCTGCACAAGTATTTTGTTACCACCAATGCATCCCACACCATCCCAAAAAAGCAAATTGACCACTCTTATCACCTAGCTTTTGATCACAAAAGGTAACCCATGTCCTGGATACACGGTCATGCCCGGCACAAGTATGTCCTGAAGCCTTTTTAGAGATTGCTGCATCTGAAAATCGTCTCCTCCAGGATAATCTGTTCTTCCATAGGAAAACTGGAATAACGTGTCCCCGGTAAGTATGAATCCGTCTCCAAGAAGACAAATGCTCCCAGCAGTATGCCCTGGGGTATGTATCACTTGGAGCGTTTCTTCTCCCAAAGAGATTTCATCACCTTCCGTTAGGGTTTGATCGGGGATTATGTTGTCAAGGAAAGGCACATCATTTTTATGGATGAGAAAGGGCGCGCTTACGCTTTCTTTGAGTTCTTTTAGAGCTCCAACGTGATCAAAGTGGTAATGGGTTGCTATTATGAATTTTACTTGGCCATCAAGCTTTGCCAGTCGCTGTAGTATTTTCTCTATGTCTCCTCCGGGGTCAACTACTGCGATGTCAGTACCTGATTTTAGTATGTAACAGTTACTTTTAAGTGGCGTTACTGTTACCCTATGTAACTCCATTAGCTTCACACTCCTTATCTGTTCGGATTCAATACTGTAACATCTTTGAGCATATTATAGAAGTTCACTCAAGGAATAGTTGGTTTTATTATTGTTATTATGAAGTTCTTGCTTTACGTAGCGAAGTCATATATGAAGCAAGAAAGGGAGGCTACCTGTAATGGAGTTGGAATTCCTTAGAGGTTTGAACAAAGACATTGTTAGATACCGGCGTGATCTGCACCGCATTCCAGAGGTGGGATTAGAACTTCCTAAGACGAAAGCATACGTGGAAAGAGCGTTGATTGAACTTGGTTTTGAGCCCAAACCGTGTGGTCATGGGCTGATCTGTGACGTGGGTCATGGGGAAAAGTGTTTAGCCATTAGAGCAGATATGGATGCTCTGCCTGTTGAGGAGCTGACAAATTTGGATTATGCCTCGGAGCATCCGGGATACATGCATGCTTGTGGTCACGACGCTCACACAGCCGTGTTGTTGGGAGTGGCTAAGTATTTCAGTGTGCACGAGCCGCCATGTCGTATTCGCCTCCTGTTTCAACCAGGAGAGGAAGGTTACTTTGGTGCGGTGGACATGATCGAGCATGGCGCTATGGAGGGTGTGCATGCTGCCATTGGTGGACATGTTGGTCCAGTATTTGAAGAGGTACCCACGGGCACATTCATGATTAAGAAGGGAACTGCCTCAGCAGCCACTGACAATTTCGAGGTGGTTTTTAGGGGAGCAGGTACCCATGGCTCCCAGCCACACAAAGGCAAAGATCCTTTCATGGCCGCTGCAACTTTTATCCTAACTACGCAGGTTCTAAAAAGTAGAGAAAGTGATCCAAATAACCCAACGGTCATATCAATAGGAAGTGTCCATGGTGGCACGGCGAACAACATCATTCCTGAGGAAGTGTTCCTTACAGGCACAGTAAGGACAGTAGTAAACGACGACCGAAGCCACTTTTCAGAAAGGTTGGGTGACATAGCTCATGGTCTGGCAGAAGCCTATGGAGTGGAAGCTGATTTTACCTATAATTTTGGCTATATACCAATGATTAATGATGCAGAAATGACTGATCTCATGGTCGAAGCCATTGGAAAGTATTTAGGTGAGAGCCATGTTGTTCTAACAGAAAAAGCAAACATGGGTGGGGAAGACATGGCTTACTTCTTGGAAAAGGTGCCTGGGGTTTTCTACTTCTTCAATACGAACAATCCGGAAAAGGGTATTACTGCACCTAACCATAGTCCTTATTTCAACGTTGATGAAGACGTGTTGTGGATGATGGCAGCGGCTGACATAGCTTTTGCTGAAAAATTTGCAGAATCCTAGTTAATAGTTGCTTTTCTTAGCTGAAGATGGCAAACGCTCATACTTGATGTGGTGATGTGCAAATACTTCTGAGCTACGGTCGAAAGACAGCAAGAAATCTTTTAGGGTGTAAAGTTGGGACTTATATAGCAAAATAGCTTGGTATTTTCGCTTTATTTCATCTGTGGTCAGTTTTAGCCTAATCCAGTTTTCAGCTTCTTCCAATGGAGGCAGCGGCATGTCTAGATCCTGATAGAGTCCCTTCGGGACTGGCCACTGGGGAAAATGTACTAAGTAGTTTAGAAGGACAGCTTCAATTCGGCTTCTTGTAACAATTTGATTTATCAAGCGGTTCGTCGCTTTATGATCATCGTGAGTGTCTTTTTCATGTGGATAAATGATGTGGGTGGGCTTAAAGCTCTTTATTATTGTCTGCATTGTCCTGTACAGGTTTTCACCTGTGTACGCTACACCCGGATTATATACACCTGATTTATATGGACAATAAGTTGTGCCTATTCCACCAATGTTGCATGGTTGTTCCCAATACTTGTCAAGAAGGAATTTTAAGCTGGCGTCTGCAAAACCAAGAAAGATAATATTCTTCGGTTGTACTCCCAAATAGGTAAGTGCATTTATGCTTTCTCTTTGCCGAGTCAAACCCAGTTGGTAGTAGGTCTTTGCAGTGGGAACTTGTCCTCGTGCTAACGCTTTTGCAGCTTTTTGGTAGGCATCGCCGTTAGTGATTAGGACAACACTTACGTCAATACCGAGTTTACAAGCTCTGGTTATTAATCCACCAGCTGCTATTACCTCATCATCAGGATGAGGAGCTACTACCAAAATTCTAAAATCACCTGAACGTTCTTTTTCTAGTAACATACCAGACTTTCTTGGCTAGTTTTTGGGATTTATGCGTTTTGAAATGCGTATATGCCATTTCTATTTAGTCTATTATTGTAGCACCGTTTTACTCATCTGTTATCAAGGGTTTCTGTACTGTTCTTAACATTCTTTGACTGGGCTATGTACTTGGAGTGTTTAGTAATACAATAGAAATGTAGTGTAGACAGAACTGAAGTCATAACAGATAACTGCGTGAGTAACTACTTTGTTTGAGTGAGGTGGTTTTAGTGCCTGCCATTGTCTGGAAAGATGAGTATTCAGTGGGTGTAAAAGTTATAGATGATCAGCACAAGGAATTATTCAGACGGGTAAACAAGCTTTTCGATGATGTCTCCAGAGGTAATGTAACTACCGTTTTGGAAACTCTTGATTTTCTAAACAGTTATGTTATTTATCATTTCTCAGCCGAAGAACAACTCATGGCAAAAGCGAACTATCCAGAACTTGAGTCGCACAAGAATGAGCATGAATGGTTTAAGTCGGAGATACTTTCTATCAGGGAACAAGTAGAGAAAAACGGACTTGGTGTAAGCTTAACACTGAGACTGAACAAGCTACTAGTCAGTTGGCTCATAAACCATGTTACTAAGACCGATGTTAAGTTTGCTCCCTATCTTAAGGAAGAGGCTGTATAGCGTGCAAAAAGGAAATGGCAAGTTATTGCATTAGTAATTTAGAATATTTAAATGATGAGACCTAGATTAGCAAAAAAGAGGTGATTAAAAATGCCGGCTATCACGTGGAAGGAAGAATACTCTGTGGGCATCAAGACAGTGGATGAACAGCATAAAGAGTTATTTGCTCGAATCAACAAGCTTTTTGATGAGATTCCCAAGGGAAACAAAGATGCGGTTTTGGAGATGCTTGATTTTTTGCAAGATTACACTATTTTCCATTTCAATGCTGAGCAAGACCTCATGAGTAGAGCAAAGTACCCTGGTTTAGAAGAACACAAAAAGCAACACGAGTGGTTTAAAGAACAGATAAGAAGCTTTCAAGAAGAGGTACAGAATAAGGGTGTTGGTGTGACTTTGACAGTGAAGCTGAACAAAGTACTTGTAGATTGGTTAATAAACCACGTTACTAAGACGGATATCCAATATGTACCTTATGTAAAACAGGCAGGTTTGTCGTTTTAGTCTAACTTTGGAAGGAGCGTTATAGAGAATGGAAGCACAGCATGTTGAGACAGAAGTGATCTTGACTAACCCAACGGGTCTGCATGCAAGGCCTGCATCGCTGTTGGTGCAGACGGCAGCGAAGTTCAAGAGCAATATTACTCTTGAAAAAGAAGGACGCAGTGTTAGTGCTAAGAGCATCATGGGAGTACTCTCTCTAGGTGCTGACAAGGGAAGTAGGATAAAAATCAGTGTAGAAGGTGAAGACGCTGAAGAAGCGCTTAAAGCTCTTCTGGACTTGATCCACGATAATTTTGGAGAAGTGGAATCATGACGCTAAAAGGTATACCGGGTGCACCCGGCATAGGTATTGGGACAGCACAAGTGTTGAAGAAAGAGTTGGATATACCGCGCTTTGCGGTGGAGGATTCAAAAGAGGAGTTAGACAGATTCTACAAGGCACTGGATCAGAGCAAGCAGCAAGTTTCTCAACTACTCGAGAGGGCAAGCAAAAACGGCAACAAAGATGTGGCAGATATTATGCAAGCCCATTTAATGATGCTTGATGATCCTGAGTTCTTGGCGAAGGTAAAAGAAAGTATTGAGAATGAGAAGCTGAATGCAGAATTCGCCGTTTGGTCCGTGGGGCAAGAGTACATACAGTTTTTTGAACAAATGACCGACGAGTACCTCAAAGCTCGTGCTGCGGATCTAAAGGACATTACAGAGCGTATCATTAGGAACCTCACGGGCACTTTGTTAGACCTTTCTCAGCTTCCACAGAATACGGTTCTCGTTGCCAGGGACTTGGCCCCGTCAGACACTGCTCAAATCGATCGAGAACACGTAGTTGGATTGGTCACTGATGAAGGTGGTCCCACTTCGCATGTGGCAATCATGGCTAGATCTTTTCAAATTCCTGCTGTGGTAGGCACAAAGAATGCTACTGGGGAGATAAAGAATGGTGACCTCCTCGTGGTTGATGGAAACGAAGGCATAGTTGAAGTTAACCCTGCAGAGGATTCGCTGAAAAACTACGAGCAAAAGCAGTTGCAATGGAAAAAAGAGCAGAGTGATCTGGGGGAATTGATTACTGTGCCTAGCGTGACCAAAGATGGCGCACAGGTTAAGCTGGAGGCTAACATTGGCAGACCTGAAGAAGTTGAGATAGCTTTGAAATTCGGTGCGGAAGGGGTCGGGCTTTTTAGAACGGAATTTCTTTTCATGGACCGAAACACGTTGCCGTCAGAAGAAGAACAATTTGAGGCCTATAAGAAGGCATTAGAGGGCATGCGGGGACAAGTAGTCACCATACGTACCCTTGACATTGGAGGAGATAAAGATTTACCTTATCTGGGCTTGCAAAGGGAAAACAACCCTTTCTTGGGTTGGAGAGCTATAAGATACTGTTTAGACCGCAGAGATGTACTTAAGACTCAACTAAGGGCCATTTTGCGAGCTAGTGTTTACGGTAAGGCTGCCGTTATGTTTCCCATGATCAGTTCAGTGGAAGAGGTAGTTAAAGCCAAAGAAGTTCTAGAGGAAGCAAAAGCTGAGCTTCGTGAAGAAGGCCAGCCTTTCGATGAGCATGTAAAGGTAGGCATTATGGTGGAAATTCCATCGGCCGCGGTAGCCGCTGACTTACTTGCGCCAGAGGTGGACTTTTTTAGTATCGGTACAAACGATTTGACTCAGTACACTCTTGCTGTGGACCGGGATAACGAAAAAGTGCGAGAATACTATAACCCGCTTCACCCTGCAGTTCTTAGACTCATAAAGAGGGTTATTGATGTGGGAAACGCTTTTGGAAAAGAGGTTGCCATGTGCGGTGAGCTTGCAGGTGATGATAAAGCCACAGAAATACTTCTTGGCCTTGGATTACAAGTGTTTAGTATGACACCTTCAAGCATTCCCAGAGTGAAAAAGGTTGTTCTATCTACAAATAACGAAGAAGCTCAGGCAATTGCAAAAAAGGCGGCCGCTTTAGCATAGGCGGCCGCCTTTTTCTTTCAGAATTTTCTACTGTATGACGTACCAGATTATAGGTACGTGCTGAATTATGTCTGTGTCAGAAGTGTCAGGTAGGATTCTAACAAAGTACTTCCAGCAAGGGTTACCAAGGTGTCGCAAGAAACCATCGGTGTAAAAGTAAGTAAAAGTGCTGTCACCTTCTGATACATATCTGCGCAGTTCAACGGTTCGTACTTTCTCAAGTTCTGTACCTTCTCTGCCTAAGAAAAGTTCAACTTTGACATCTTCAGGGGAAAGTTGTCCCAAATTAACGGTGACTCGTAAGCTTGCTCCATTTTCTTCCACAGCAACGTTCTTTACTGAAACACCGTTCCACGCTTCGACGACTCTACTTTCCCAATTAACGTCGCGCTTAGCATTCTCAAAATCATTCTTGGAGAGACGTTCCGAATTGATAAAAGCTTTTACATATGTTTTGTCCATGTACTCCTTGACCATGCGATGTGTACTGAAGCGCGGAACAATACTCTTAATACTCTCACGCATCATTGAAAGCCATTTAGTTCTGTTTTCATAATAGGTTGGGATTATTTGAGTTTCGAGTATGTTGTACAGGCTTTCCGAATCCCTTTGATCATTCTCTTCGTGCTCAGGTTCCAAAGATTCATCTCCCACAACCCATCCGTTCTTGCCGTTGTAACCTTCTACCCACCATCCATCGTAAATACTAAGGTTTAAAACACCGTTTATGGCTGCTTTCATGCCACTGGTGCCACTAGCTTCTTGTGGACGTCGTGGCGTGTTTAGCCAAACGTCAACGCCTGATACCATGGCTCTGGCTAAAGAAATGTCGTAGTTTTCCAAGAAGAACACTTTTCCGGCTAATCCTGGTTCCTTTGTCATCCGAAGAACTTGGCTCAGAAATTCTTTGCCTGGCCCATCGTTTGGATGAGCTTTACCTGCAAATACCAGATAAACTGGTCTGCCCGGTGTGTTAAGGATTTTCTTGAGTCTTTCCAAATCACGGAAAATCAAAATGGCGCGTTTGTAAGTAGCAAAACGTCTGCCAAAACCTATTATGAGGCTATTTTCATCAATTTCGGGTAACGGATCACTCAGATTAAGGCGCTTGTTTCTACTGTGAATTTTATCCTTCATGAGCGATATAAAGTTCTTTTTTGCTTTTAAATGCGCTTCCCACAAATCGGCGTCCGAAATACGCTCAACGCCGTACCACATGCCTTCCAAATCTGTGTGTTCACGCCATACCCTGCTGAGTGCACGGTCATAGATTCTGGAAAACTCTGAGCAAATCCATGTTAATGTATGGACTCCGTTCGTAATGCCCTCTATGGGTACTTCTTCCAACGTGTAACCTTTCCAAAGATTGCGGAACATTTCTCTGGACACACGTGCATGCAACTGACTCACACCATTGACGTAGGCGGAAGTGCGTATGGCCAAAACTGTCATGTTCAGCTCACCAGAATCTTCTGTTTCTTTGCCCAAACTTAGAAATTTATCCGCTGGCAAACCTTCAAAAAATGACCTAAAACGACCATAGATAAAGTCCACTGGAAACTTATCATGACCAGCTGGTACAGGTGTGTGGGTGGTAAAAACGGTACTTTCCTTGACCACTTCCAGTGATTCCTCAAAAGACAAGCCCTTCTGCATAAGGTCTTTTATGCGTTCAAAAGCTGCAAATGCTGGATGCCCTTCATTAAGATGAACTAATCCGGGTTCTATATTCAGCTCTTTGAGAAGTCTTATGCCCCCTACACCCAGCAGTATTTCTTGTGCAACTCGTATGTCCATACCCGGATTGTAGAGGTAATCACATATGAGCCTGTACTCAGGAGGAGTTTCTGGTGTATCTGGATCTAAAAGGTAAAGCTTAACGCGTCCTACGTCAGCTTGAAAAACTCTGGCTGTAATCATTTGGTCATCCAGAGGGACTTGGACTAATACAGGTTTGCCTTCTGCATCAAGCAAAGGTGTAATGGGTAAGTCTTCCGGACTGTATTGAGGAAACAATTCTTGTTGCGTAAGATCGGAGCTGATTTCTTGCACAAAATAACCGTGTTTGTACAGAAGCCCAACGGCAATTAGTGGTATTCCTAAATCGCTAGCAGACTTTAGGTGGTCGCCAGCAAGAATACCTAAGCCCCCTGAATAAATGGGCAGTGCTTCACTTATTCCATATTCCATGCACATGTAAACAAACTTTGTGTCCCAGTTGGGGTAATTAGCATTGAACCATGTGTTGCTCTCCTTCATGTAACTGTGGAATCTTTCTGTGACCAATTCATACAGGGACAAAAAGTCTTCGTCTTTTGAAAGCTCTTCAAGCCTTTCGCTGGGTGTTTCTAAAAGGAGCTTAACAGGGTTTTGGTAAGCCTTCCAGAGATCAGGGTCTATTTTGCTCCAAAGTTTCATGGCAGAACGTGACCACGTGTGCCAAAAGTTATATGCTACAGCTGCCAGGTCTTTAAGATTTTCTGGCAACTTTTTTTCAATGTTATCTTTTGTCGTAAGCACTAAAGCTACCTCCTTTTGCCTCTTAACTTCAAACTTATAACACTCTATTATAACCAAACAAAATCCAATCTAAGGCTTAGTCAATGCTTTCCCAAAAAACCTGCTTGCTAGGTTTTCTCTATTGGCTTATTTAGTACGGCTACTAACATCTTAACAAAGTACTCTTTGGTTAGGCTCCATTTAGCTAAGAACGATAAACTTTTACGTAGGGGAACTTCTTTGTAGTACACGCACCTGAATGGAGAACTTTTTATCCACTGGCGGAACTTTTTGATGGTCATCTTATTAATGTAGGAAATGTAAGGCTTTCCGGTATTATCAACGGAAAAACGTAGCTTAATCCGATCCTCAGCGTCGGGTAGTCCTTTGGCAAGGTCTTTATAAACATTTATGAGCGTTTGCTCGTCAAAAAACACGTGTACCCAAGGGACACCAATCAAGTCACTCAAATGTGCTCCGTAGGGATGGTAATAAGGTGGAGAATTCACATATAACATACCGCCAGGCTTTAAAACTCTATAACACTCTAGGAGAACGTTTTGAGGCTGTGACGCATGCTCCATGAAGTCGTTCATGATTATGGTGTCGAAGGTGTTCTCAGAAAAGGGCAAGGTTGCTGCATCCGCAATAACAAAGTGAAACTTGTCCTCAACACCTTTGCTCTTAGCGAGTCTCTCTGCCTGTTCTTTGTATTTTTCAACCTTGTCTACTCCGTAAATCTCTTTTACTCCGCAAGTGGCATAAAATACTGTTTTGCCTGCGGCTCCACACCCAATGTCCAGCACTGTTTTGTCTTTAAAAAGTTGGTCCAAGTCAGTAAAATCTAAAAAATATTGCAGAGTGCTTAAACCTTTTTCAAATTCCCAGTCGGCATAAGTTTTTACACCATCTTTTTGCAGGTTAAAAGGATGAACAGGTAGTGGAAACAGTTTGTTCATGCTTTTTAGTAATGCTTCTTTAAAGCTACCCATATCTTTTCGGAAACCTCATCATAGCCATTTTACCATTGTAGGAATCCCTAGTTGTGTCGATGTGCTTTATGAAGTACTGTGCATTAAGCACTTTTATATCTTCGGTGATATATAATGGGCTCATGAAAACAAGAATAACCCTATGGCTCCTAGTTTTTCTGTGTTTCGGAGTTTTGTTTCAGTGTGTTAGTGTTTTCTTGTTACCGAGCTCTGTAGCCGCTGTTACTTTTGAGCTTCCGGAGAGAACCTTCTCTATGGTTGTAGAAGAAGACGGCTCTGCTCTGGTAGAGGAAACTGTAACATGGCTATTAAAGGATCCTTTTAGATATGTTACTTGGCGTGTAGAATACCCAAGCGAGGTAGACATAGAAGATCTGCAAGTTGCTGTTTTGCAGGGGCCAAACCTAACACCTGAAATCAATTATGTCATGAATAGACACAATGTGGTCTCTCTGGAACTGTGGTTCGCACCAAGAAGTCCTAGTTCTAGTGGGCAGGGCGTGTATGTAAATGTTCCTGAAGAAGGACAGATTGTTCAAGTAAAATTCTCGTACTACCTCCGTAACATAATGATGGAATGCAATGATTTTTCGCAGTTATTCGTAAAGTTCATAGGCGAAGGTACTGCAGTGAAGACTGATAAACTGGTGGTAATGATTGCATTTCCATCAGTATTTGGTGAACCCTCCTCCGTATATGTGCATCCCTTGGGGTTAAAAAAGGAAGTTACTAAGGGATTGCAAAATGACAGGTATGTGTTCCACTACGTATTTGAGCAGGTACCTGCTAACACTTACGTGGAAGGTCGTTTTGTCTTTCCAAGACTGCTTGGCACAGGCACAAATTACAAGAACAGTGTTCTTTCTTTGGCAGACGTGGAGGAAATTGAAAGAGAGTACACAAGTATTTACCAAAGGACTAAAATGCTTGGTTTGTTCTACCCCATACTGCTTTTTGTAATCTTCTTAGGTATCTACCTCTTATACGGCAGGGAACGAAAAATAGCATATGATGCACTGTATGAACGTGATTTGCCTACGCAAGACCCCCCAGAGCTTGTCAATGCAATTGTCAGTAGGGTTTGCCGGGAGCCTGATAATGATGGTTTTTCTGCTGCTGTGCTGGACATGGTGCGTAAAGGACATTTGTCGTTCATAGAAAAGTCGGGTGAAGTGGTAGGGCTGAAGCTAATAGACGATGATACAAGCCGCCCCTATCTTAGCGGAGCTTTGGAAGCTATCGCAAACAAAGAAGGAGAGATAATTTTTTCTCGTCTGGAGAAAACCTTTAAGAAGAAAAGCTTAGTAGACAAGTTTTGGGATAATCTAACGAAATGGGAGGAAAGCGTTACTGTCTTGGCGCAGAAACGTAAGTACTTCAATAGCACAGGAAACACCATAGCGAAAACGGTGGCAGTGGTAGGCGGCATAGCTCTGCCTATTATAATGCTTACTGCTTCTACGAACACTGATTTCCCTCTAATGGATGCAAGAACCTTCATGATGGCAGGAATGGGTGTAAGCTTTATCATGGCGCTTATAGTACTTTTCATGAACCGAGCAGTGTTCTCTCATTGGACGGAAGAAGGATTGTTGTACGTTAAGCAGTGGCAAGCTTTACGGAGATACTTGACAGACTTCACTTTGCTTTCTCAGAACCCACCGCAGGCCTTGGCTATGTGGGACGAACTGCTGGTGTATGGTACGGCTTTGGGCGTTGCCAAACAGACCCTTAAAAACTTGCGTCAGCTCTATCCCACTGCGCCACCTGAAACTCCAGTAGCAGGGACTCTCTATGTTAGACCCTTCATCGTTGATAAGTTGAACGGGATACCCACTACTGCACTTCTGAGTATGGGCGGTGGTAAGAGTGGAATTAGAGGAGGAGGCGGTTTTGGCTCTGGAGCTAGTGTGGGTGGGGGTGCCGGCGGAAGTTCTGTGGGAGCTGGTTAGACATTTTCTTTCACGAGGCAGCACTGGGAAACTGCACGTTTTTTTAAGTGACAGGGGATCACCTTAGTGTAGAATTCCCTTTATGGATTCTATTATCACGTTTCTCATCTTGCTCGTGTTGGGCTATTTGCTAAAAATAATAGGGTTTTTATCACAAGCGGACGCTGATACTTTAAGAAAGTTTGTATTCAACGTATGCCTTCCTTGTATGGCGTTTCAAGCCATGTACAATAGCACGTTTAATAGCAGTTTCTTTCTTATTGCTGCGCTGGTTGGTTTGCTGCACATTGTGGGTTATGTGAGCTTTAGGTTGTCTAAAAAATCGCTTAAGGAGGTTGTTTTCGCTGGATGGGCTGGAAACACTGCCTTCATGGGTTACCCGGTAGTGGAGGGTCTATTGGGAGCAGAGGGACTTTCTCGTGCCGTGGTGTTTGACCAGAGTAATACTATAATGGTCATCCTGCTATGGCTGCAGAAAGGGATGAAAAGTGTTCTTAGTCCGCCTTTGGTAGGGGCTATGCTGGGACTACTACTGAAGTTTGTGCAGATTCCAACGCCATTCATGGATGTCATTTCGATGTTGGCAAAAACAACCTCACCGCTAGCTATGATCTATACGGGTTACATCTTGACGCTAGAATGGGATTACAGAGTAATACCAGCACTCTTGGTGAAATTCTTTATCTTACCAGCACTGGCTTGGGGATTTTCTTCACTTATGGGGCTACCACTCATTGATCAGAGCGTGGTGATACTACAGAGTAGCATGCCAACCATGGTGGTTTCTACCATTTATGGGGAACAAATGGGACTGGACACTAGTTTTATCTCCAAAGCTGTAGTGTTGAGCACGGTTTTGTACCCGCTATCTTTTGTCCTGTGGACAGGGTTGATTTAGGCTGTAACTTTTCAGTTGTCAGCGTGGTTAAAAGAATTACACTCTCTCTTTTTGTTAAGTTTTTGGCTGAGCTGTTAGAATAGTTTAATGAGGATTGCGTACTCATGTCATGGTGAATGGATATTTCAAAGAGCAGTGTTTCCAACCATGGCGTTATCAGTTGGTTTTTAAGAGTTGTTATTCTGTAGAAAGGGCTTGATACGAAATTCAGGTTTTGGTAGCATGCTTGAAGAATTTAAAGAAACGCTAACTAGTTGGAGTCATTATGTTTAGTAGCGCTTGGATCGCAAATTTGGTGCTTGATTTGTTACTCATCGTGGAAGGTACTGGCATGCCCGGGGTTCCCTTTCAGCCGGCATTTTTTGCCGTGGCGATGTTCATAACCCAAGGGCAAGTTCCTTTTGTTCCGTGTTGGATTTTTGCCAGCCTTGCCAATCTTCTTGGAAACGTGCTTGGGTATCTAATAGGGAACAAACTTGGTGAGCCATTTGTGCTAAAGCTAAAATTCTTGCGACTAGAGCCAGAAGATATAGAGGATTTACGTAGCCTTGCTAACAAGTATGGACCATGGGTTGTAGTTATTTCAAGGTGGTTTGGTCCCATCAGAACACCAACCATATTGTTAGCTGGTACTTTGGGTATGAACTTACCTGTTTATACGCTGTTTTCTTCCATGGGAGCGTTTAGCTGGAATTTCGCTTGGCTTTGGGCGACTTGGCAGGGGTCAAAACTATTGCTTACCATTCTTGGCGCAAACGCTAGCCAGAATTGGCTCATCGCCATGCTGATTGGTTGGGGTCTGGCTTTTGCAAGTCTGACGGTGGTTATGGGAGCCTGGCACAGGTACAAGAACAACCGTGACTCATCTGAAGAAGATGTGAACGATAATGTTGATAACCACAGTGAGCAACACGCTAAGTAGTAAGAAACTGACTATGGGGGCATAGAAGACAAAGTTGTCTTTCTTGATATAAATGTCACCAGGAAGCCTGCCGAAGGGAATCCCCTTTATGTTAAGGGACGACAGTGCCCATAGAATTGCACCTAGAATCATTAGGCAGATGCCGAAGATGACTAAGGTTTTTCCGAGTTGGCTCATACCAGTCATCCCTCCTTAGCAGATGTATTCGGAATGAGTTGCTTTAGTACTTTGGTTATTGGGTAAGCAACAGTATAGGTAGCTATGGCTTTAAGAAGGTCCATTAACAGTAATGGGAGCATACCCCATAGGATGACCCTAAAAGGTGTGTTCGATATAAAGCTTAGCTGTAATACTCCTGCAGTATAGGTAATGCATAGCCCAACAGTAATACCTACCCAATATCCGTATGTATCAAATCTTTTGTGCATCCAGCTTATCAAGTACGCACAGAAAGGGAAAGACAGTAAGAAGCCGCCTGTTTTACCCATCAGAATACCAATCCCCGAACTCCCACCTGCAAAAACAGGTAAACCAAGAGCTCCTAGCAGGATGTACATTAGGACTGTCATCAGGCTTTGGCGTGGTGGCATTAGTACGGATAAGAAAAATATCGCAAATACCTGAAGTGTAAAGGGTACAGGAAAAACTGGTAGTGGCAAAGAGATTTGAGCAGCTACACACAAAAAAGCTGTACCTAGGGCTATGTGCGTCAGATCAGATGTTTTCATACGATAGCTCCCTCCGATTTTTCTCCGCTTAGCATTATATCAGTAGAAATTGAGTTTGATTTGTTGGGTTTTAAACTAAAATGAACTTGTACTACCTGTATTACCTAGAGAGTGGGGTGGTAGCATTGTTTACCTCAAGAACAGACGCCGCTCAAAAGTTGGCAGATATCCTTTCTAAGTACAAGAGCAGAGACCAAACCATTGTACTTGGCATATTACGTGGAGGTGCTGTGCTGGCGCACACGCTAAGTAGGTGTCTTGGTTTGCCGTGGGACGTGCTGGGCATAAAGAAGATAGGTGCTCCTTTTGATCCAGAATTGGCTGTCGGGGCTGTTGCGCCTGACGGAAGCATATACGTGGACCGGTGGATAAAAGAGCATTATGGAGTCAGCGATGATTACATTGAAGGCACAAAGGCGAGGAAATTAGTCGAGCTGCGTGATCAACTAAATTACATTAGGGGCTCCTCCAGCTACGGGAACTTGAATAGTATGATTGTTATTGTCACAGACGATGGCGTGGCAACTGGCGCTACCATGAAAGCCGCGATTAGCTTTGTGAAGAACAAGAATGCTCAAAAGATAGTGGTTGCCGTACCGGTTATCTCACCGGAAACCTTTGAAGAATTAAGAGGTCTTGCGGATGAGGTTAAGGCTCTGTTGATTCCAGAAGATTTCATGGCAGTGGGCCAATTTTATTTGAATTTTCAACAGGTTACTGATGACGAGGTCGCCAAGCTTTATCGCAGCATAAAAGGAGAGAACATTTCTTAAGTGCTAGGCGTTCGGAATGCAACCTGTGGAATATGGCTGATTATTCACGGGATATTGAATTATACTTAACTTGATGGACGTTTGTGCAAGGAGATCTTTTAAAAAAGTGTTCTTAGGAGGTCGGACAATTTGAAAAAGAGAGCTTTAGTAACGGGTGGGGCAGGGTTCATAGGTAGTCATTTAGTAAAGAGGCTTGTTGCAGAAGGAGCTGAGGTAGTCGTCATAGACGATTTATCCATGGGCGATGCATCAAAGGTGGATTCGGGAGCTCAACTCATAGCTTTAGATGTTAGAAGTTTGGAAGCTAGCCGCTTGATAAAGGATTTTAAGCCGGATGTAGTATTTCATCTGGCAGCTCAAATAAACCTTCGGAGAAGCCTTCAGCAGCCGTTGGAGGATGCTTCCATAAACATTCTGGGTAGCATAAATGTCATGCAGAGCTTACTGGAAAGTGCTGAAGACATAAGCAAGGTCAAGTTTGTTTTTTCTTCCACTGGGGGTGCTATTTACGGCGATGTGGATATTTTGCCTACGCCAGAAACCGTTGAGCCTAATCCTTTATCGCCCTATGGTGTGGCTAAGTTTTCTGTGGAGAAGTACCTTTATTATTACCATATGGTGCATGGTTTGCCCTACGTGGCCCTCCGTTACAGCAATGTGTATGGACCTGGGCAAAGTACGAAGGGTGAAGCTGGCGTAGTTGCAATTTTCTTAGAAAAAATGCTTGCTGGCGAAACCCCCGTAATTAACGGAGACGGAACTCAAACCAGAGATTTTGTGTTTGTTGAAGATGTGGTGGATGCTAACATAAAGGCAGCTTGTAGCGATGCAGTGGGTGTGTTTAACATTGGTACTGGCAGGGAAAGCAGTGTGCTAGACATATTTAGGCTACTCAAGCAGTACGTGGGGAAAGACTTCCCAGAGGTTCATGGCCCTGCCATACCAGGGGAACTACAAAGAAGTTGTTTGGACTACGGGAAAGCAAAAGATGTGCTTGGTTGGGAACCAAGGGTCGATTTGGAAGAGGGGCTTGAAATAACCGCTCAGGCTTTCGCTGAAGAACACAAGTAAAGATCGATTGCTTCTTGATTTGGAGGAGGGATAGTTAGAGATGGTAGCATCTGAGAGGTTTCTTTTGTTCCACGGATTCACTGAGGAAGAACTTCACGTTTTAATAAAGACCTGCAAGACACTCTTTCCCGACAAAGATTTGGTTTTCGCTGTAACTACTGAGACGAACATGCAGTGGAAGGTTTCTGAGCTTATTGAAGAAGTACTTAAGGAACATGAATACATGAAACAGCAAAAGGGGGTGTGAGATTTGGCTGGGACTGTATTGCTTATATTGGTAATTGCAGTGGTTGCCGTAGTGTTTGGTATGCAGAACACTACTCCACTCACAATAAGTTTTCTGTTTTGGAGTTTTCAGGGATCAGCAGCTCTGATTTTGGTTATTTCTATGCTCCTTGGTGTCATATTGGGTGTTTTGCTCGTCATGCCTAGTTTCAATGCTCGTGGGCGCACAGTGAAGAACCTGCGAGATGAGATAAAGCAGTTGCAGGACGAGAAATCAAAACTGCAGGAGGACCTGAATCTGACAAAGGACCTGCTAAAAACAGTTAGGCCTGAAACCAAAGCCAACAATGAGAACGAACAGAAAGGAGAAGGTCAACCAGAGTAAAGCGGTAGTTTATAATATTAAAGAAATGCTATTAACATTGAATTAAACTTCTTAGGAGGCTGATATGATCAGAAGACTACCCGGTCTGGTTGATAGTCATGTCCACGGAGCTGTTGGAAAGTCTGTTATGGATGGTATTGATGCCATTAAAGAAATAGGCGAATACCTTGCACTTAACGGTATATATGGCTGGTTTCCTACTACAAGAACCGCACCATGGGATGGCATCCTTGAAGCGGTAAACAATATTGTAATTGCTTCGCGTCAGCAGTCAAGTGCTGAAGCTCGGATTCTGGGTGTTCATGTAGAAGGACCATTTCTGAACCCCGATTTTCATGGATCGCAACCAGTAGAATACATTATCAAGCCTTCACTTCAAAAGGCTGAAAAACTTGTGAAAGCAGCCCAAGGATTGCCACTCATTGTTACTTTGGCACCAGAAGCGCCAGGTGCAGCCGAGGTCATCGACTATCTAGTTAAGAATGGTGTTGTGGTCAGTTTGGGGCACACGGGTGCCACTTACGAACAGATGCAAAGAGCCATTTCCATTGGCGCCAACAGGGTTACTCATTTGTTCAACTCAATGAAGTTCTTTCACCATAGAGAACCTGGTCCAATTGGAACTGCGTTGTTTTCAGATGCTTATGTGGAACTTATCGTAGATGGTGTACATGTTCATCCTGCTACTGTCGGGCTTACTCTGAAGGCGAAAGGGCTTTCAAGAGTAGTTTTTGTGTCCAATGGTACAGAAGGGATGGGCTTGGAAGATGGGGTGTACGAGCTAGACGGACACGTGCTAAGAGTGGAAAAAGGAGCCGTCTATGAGGATAATACTCTAATGGGGAGCGCTACCAATCTAAAAGACGGTGTAATCAGCTTGTCCCGCAAGCTTAATATCCCGCTTGAGGACCTTTGGATAACGGCTAGTAGAGCACCCTTGGAAAGTGTAGGACTGGACATAGATTTACCTCTCTGCACTGTTTCTGATAGTTACTGAATGTGCTTTTGTTATTGGTCCAAGAGGACTGTACGTTTAGGAGGTGATAACTCGGTTGACTTGCCATGGTGATGAATATGCTTCCTTATCTCCTGTCTTCGAAAGGATGAAGAAGGATATCGTATCGATGAACCCTAAACGCATTGGTGTTGTGGGCAGTAGTTTGCTGGTACAAAAGGTCGTTCCTGATGTAAATGGCTGTACCATCATACTCAATGAGAACGTCCTTAATATGAGTTCCTTGGATCTGTTATTAGTTGATCATATTTTGCCTACCGATACATGTATTGAATTAACGCCAAAGACAGCTAATAAATTGCTCAGGTTAGGTGGAGAGTTCTTGACTACGGATGTTTTGATGACCAGGTCAGTACCAGGAAATGTGAGAAAGTCTTTGGCTAGGATTGGCTTTACATATACTAGAAAGTCAAAATCACACCATTTGGTAGAAGAAATGGTAGAAGCCGGGTTTTCTTGCTTAAGAGCTGAAGACATAACGGATTTGGTGCGCAATTGGTGGGAGCAAAAAAGACAGGTTTGTTCTTCGCCTTTAGAAGAAAGTTCCTATGCTTACTTGCTAGACGATGACCGTTATAGTCTGGGGAAAGCTCTGTTCTACTTTTATGTGCACGCTGAGAAGACATATGATCTGGAAGAAGAACTTAACAGTTAGCGTTATACAAATAAGTGGCGTATGAAGTTGTGTTCTGTTATAAACGATGGGTTAAAATGAATGCATGGTGATGGGCACAATATCCGCTGAGCTTGATGGTGAACAGCTTTATATTACAGTTGATGATAGTAGTGTTTTTTTAGTCGATCCTGAACATGACGTGCGGGAAGAACCTTGGGGGTTTGCTATTGGACATAAATCTGCTATGGACATGTCTGTCTACAGATATGCACGGTATGTAGGGAAAAACCTAATTGTTTGCTTTGGGCCATGGAACGGGAATAGTTTTGAACTCTTTAATAGAACGTGGATAGGTGTTCAAGAAAACCAGCTCGTTGCTATTGAGGTTTTCTTCCATGAGGAAGGGAATTTTATTGTTGGCGTTGTGCCTGTGGAGCTTAGTCCTGACAGGACTGGTATCATACAGCCTCTGGAGAATTCTTTATCCATTTCCATGAATGCTGTTTACGAGATTAGGGCGAAATACATGTTGCCAAAGCTCATGAATACTGATCTTTACCTTAAATATGAGCGCTACCTGTTGGAGGGTCTGAATCATGGTTAGCTGGTGGAGGCGTCAGCGATTAAAAGTGACGCTTAGCCGAAGCAGCAGCCCAAATCTTTATAGAAGTTTTCTTGATCAACTTCTGCTTAGGAACAGTCAAAATCCGAATATTGTTGCTGCCTTCAATACAAACTTACGTTTTTACGATAATGCATTGGAATTTGCTCATTCGGTGGCTAGTTACATGACGGCAGCCCTGGATAAGGGCGCTGGTGTGATCCTTTTCCCTGAATACTTCGGAAACCTTTTAATGGGCATTGCTGGTGAGCCTATTGATCTGGATGACCCCAGCACCCTGGAGCTGCTTAGCATGATTTCTCCAATTCTGTACTCCACCTACGTTGACATTTTTTCGCAGATCTCAGCCAAAACTGATGCTACGATTGTGGCTGGTACGTTAGCCTTTGTGGAGAATGGTAAGTTGGTAAACCGCACCTTTGTGTTCAGACGAGGAAATGTTATTTTAACTCAGGATAAAGCACATCTCATGCCTATGGAGGAGAAATGGGGTATGAGTAGAGGTTCTCGCTTAGGACTATTTGATTTAGGAACTCAAAAGGCCGGTGTTTTGGTGTGCATGGATGCTACTTACTATGAGCAATCACGCATACTAGAAAACATGGGGGCACGTTTGCTTTTAGTGCCTTCAGCAAACCCTGCACCGTTCTATTTAGGAGAACAAATCAGAGGTGCTTGGGCAAGGGCTCAGACTAGTCAGGTTTTCACGGTTCAATCCTTCTTAGTAGGGAAATTAGGGGACTACGTATTTGAAGGGAAAGCTGGGGTTTATGCTCCACATGATTACACAGAAGATTTAAGTGGCATCGTCGCTTTGAGTAAGAAATACAATCAAGAGGAACTTGTTACAGCTGTATTGGATTATGAACGCCTAAACCGGGTGCGGCAGCCACAGGATTTTCGATTCCAGGCTGAGCTTAGCAAATTCTATCAGAGTAAGCTTCCGTTAGACCGTTTCTGACATTCTGGGCAAATGCCGAATACGGACACGGGGTTTTGAGTTAGTTTCCAATGGTGAATTTTGGCAGCCTTGATAAGGGGATTAATGTTGACTGCCACGACGTCCTGAACTTTTCCACATTCCATGCAGATAAGGTGCGCATGAGGTACTTCAGTACCGTCATATAGTGTCTCGGTTTGCGTTGGTATCTCCTGGATTACACCGATATCGGCCAAGTATCGAAGAACATTGTATACAGTGGCTAGAGTGATGTCTGGAATCGTCTCTCTTATAGCATTATAAATTTGTTGGGCGCTAAAATGCCCTTGATTACTTACTAGAAACTCGTACACAGCAAGCCTTGGCTTGGTAATACGGTCGCCGTTTCTTTTTATAATGTTTTTGAGATTTTCAATTTTATCTTCTATGGCATTCATGTATCATATGGTATCACAATTTAAGTCTAAAATAAATACTATGGTCACGAATTCAAGAAAGGTAAAAATCACTTGCGGCAATGACGAGTTTGTTGTAAAAGGCGTAGTTTTTGACAAAGATGGGGTTCTAACGGGAGGCTTTGACCTTTGGAAACAGATATTCTATCTTTATATGAAAGTAGCCTCTCAGAAAGGTTTATGCGTTGAAAAGTTGGCAATTGACCTTTTTGGCGTCGATGAAGATCCTTCAATTGCACCGCTGTCTTTGTGCACTATGGAAGAGGCTAAGTGTTTACTAGCCGCAGCTATATGGCTCATGCACAAAATTGATTGGGCCACGTGCAGAAAACTGTCACAGGAAATTGTAGAAGAAGCGCAAAGGGTTATATCTCCAGAAATGGTTTATTCTCCTTTGCCAGGAGCCAAAGAGCTTCTTACATTGTTAAGTCAGCATGTACCTGTGGCTATAGCAACCTCTGATTCAAGGTCAAATGTGGAAGAGATGTTTAAGTTTTGGCAAGTAGAATTGCCGATCATAGTTTCAGCTGAAGATGTGAAAAAAGGGAAGCCGTTTCCAGACATGCTTCTAAAGGTCTCTAGTCTCATGGGAATACCCTGTGAGGATTTAGTGGTTTTCGGTGATAGCTTGGGTGATGTTCAGATGGCACATGCTGCAGGAGCTAAAGCAGTGGCTGTGGGCATACGTATTCCTGAGGCAGATTCATGGGTACAATCTCTTTTAGATGTTAGCGTGGAGGTGCTGGAGTGAAAGGTAAACTACTCAATTACGATCCTGAAAAAGGGCTATTTCAAATTGAGGCCTGCGTTTATGAAGGAGGCGGTGGGCAGCCTGCCGACCGAATAAAGATAAAAGGGCCTGGTTTTTACATTGAAAGTGACGAGGCATTCAAAGAGAAGGGTGGTACTTTTTGGAAGGTTAAGAGCATATCCGGTGAAGTGCCAAAAACAGAAGTGGAAGTTGACGTAGTTATAGACGAGCTTTGGCGCTTAGAAGTGAGCCAGCAGCATACGGCACAGCATATTTTTTCGGCTTTGGCAGAGCAGCTTTACGGATGGCCCTCAGAGGGTTTTGCGATTTTTGAAGATGAGTCAAAAATTGAACTTCTTGGTGCTGATGAGGATCCAGAAAAATACGCACAGCTAGAACGTCAGGTTAACGAAGTTATCTTAAGGCAAATCCCAGTACGTGTGTATGTAACTGAAGAAGTCGATGAAAAGCTTAGGAAACACACAGACTATGAACATCCTCGCATTGTGGAAATCGAGGGGATTGACAAGTGTGCCTGCGGCGGTACGCATGTTACCAATACTGGCTACGTTGGCGGTTTCGCCATATTAAAGGTGGAAAGGAAGAACACACGCTATGTCAGAGTGATTTTTGCTGCTGGAATCCGGTTAGCTCGCATAGCCAAGAATTACATAGAAAGGGAGCAGAAACTAAAGAATTTGCTTACCGGGGATGTTGAAGAGAGGGTATTCCAACTGCTAGAGCAGAAGAAACAGCTGGAACTCGAGAAGAAGAATCTGTTGGAACTTGTGAAAGTCCAAATCGCTCAAAGCGATGAAGTCTTTTGGAGAAACCTACCATTGGATATGCAAAGTATGAAGCAAATAGCTGCGTACTGTAATGAGAAGGGTAAAGATATTGTGCTCGTGAACCAAGAAGGGTATTTCGCCATGGGAGGACCGAATGCTAACATGCACTTTGAGGCGTTCAGGGAGAAAGGTGCCAGTGGTGGTGGAAAAGGAGTAATAACGGGAAAGCTAACGAACAATGATAAATAGCATGCTTTTTAACCCCAAAAATGAGCGAATAGGTTTGGGACGTTAAAACAATTTGGCAAGATTATCAACTTTGTCCACAACATCACTGCAATAGGTAGCAAAAGGTTAAAGTTTTCCTCAAAAAGAGGAACTTGGGGTATGTTTCTGTGAGACCAAATAGAAAGGGAAACACAGTTACAGTTTCGTCAAGATCTTAGTATGAGATAAGGAACGCAAATTGACAGGTGAGAATGTGGCTACGCTAGGGGCCTACGGCAGCAGCTACAAAGGGAAGGACAACAAATCAAGAATACCTGCCGGGTTGGATATGACAAATCCCTTTCCAAAGTCATCTACTTCAATTTTGGCGAGTCCAAGGTTTTCGATTCTCAGAATGGCTGTTTTTTCATAAGGAAGCTCCAATATATATCTGAGCATGGTGGTTATGGCAATGCCATGGCTCACAAGCAAGGCGTTCGTGTTCTTGGCGATGATTTCCTGCAACAGTGCACTGGTACGTTTCTCAACGTCTTGGTAACTTTCTCCTCCGGGTATGGGAACAGCATAAGGATTTGCCCACCATTTTGCCATAAAATCTGGCTCTTCCTTCATAAGTTCAGGAACCTTTCTTCCTTCCCACTCGCCGCAGTTTGCTTCAATAATTCTTTCATCTACTTCAAACGGGATGCCTGTTCTCTCATTGATCATTTCAGCAACAATCCTGGCTCTTTGTAAAGGACTAGTGTAGATAATGTCAATGGGTAATTTGCATAAAACTGGCAAAGCCTTTTCTAAGGCTTCTTTACCTTTCTTGCTAACCGGGATGTCAGTCCTACCTTGAAAACGCCATTCACCGTTCCAATCAGTTTCTGGATGTCTGAGTAAGAATATCTTCATGGGTAAATTATACCGAACCTCCGAGTGGTGTGGCACCTTTTACAGTGTTTGATGAGTGTCTCACACTTGCTGCAAAAGAGAAGCCACTTTAAGTTCAAGCGCAGGGTTTACTATGGTGTATGCAATGGCGTTTGCATCTACTTCCAGTTTTGCTAGCCCAAGATTCTCGATGTGAAGTACGCGGACATGCTCTTTAGGGATCTGGAGTACGAATCTGAGCATAGTAGTTATGGCAATGCCGTGACTAACTACTAAAGCGTTTTTCTCATCACTAATAATGTCTTTTAAGAAGGCACTAGTACGGTTTTCTACGTCTTGATAGCTTTCTCCTCCAGGGATCCTAAAATCGTAGGGGTTTGATTTCCACAAGCTGAATAGTTCAGGTTCCTCAATTGCCAGAGTTTGAGCAACTTTTCCTTCCCACCTGCCACAGTTCACTTCCATAATGCGTGAATCTTCGAACATTGGCAGTCCTGTAGCGCGGCTCACTCTTTGCGCTACGATTTTTGCCCTCTTAAGGGGGCTACTGTAAATAACTTGCACTGGCAAGGTGGCAAGGAAGGGGAGGGTTCGCTCAAGTTGATCCATACCCGTCTCATTTATTGGTATATCTGTTTGTCCCTGGAATCGTCCTTGTTTGTTCCATTCGGTTTCGGGGTGTCTGAGTAAATATATCTGCATAGTCACATTGTATGACTGATTTCTATTTAAGGTTTAAAAGGAGTGTTAACTATAGGCTAACTTTCGTTTTCTGGTTCTAAATGTACGTAAACCCTATCCACATCCTGGACGTTGTGCAGAACTCTGTTAACAATTTCGTCGTTTATGCGGTGAGCTTCTGTTAGAGGCAAATCGCCTCTAACGTTCACGTGCATCTCAACCACTAGGCGAGGTCCAACATATTCAGTTACCAACTCGTGCACCCTAAGCACGCCCGGTACTGAATTAGTTATATGAAGAATTTGCTCCACTACATCTTTGTCAGCTGAGCCACCTGTGATGTACTTTATGTTTTCCAATATCAATCCTATGACTGCTTTGAATATCCATGCTGAAACCAATAAGCCAGCTATGGGATCTAACAGTGGGGAAACATAATATGAACCAAGGATACCCAGAAAAGCTGCTGATGAAGTCATGACATCGGTAAGGTTATCTTGTGCTGTGGCATGCAATGCTGGACTTTGTGTTTTTTGTGATAACTGCAAGATGGCATAGTACATAACGCCTTTTGTGATGGCGGTCATCACCAAAACCATAGTAGGTAAGCCTGGTTTGACAGCAATGCCCCCAGCTAACAGCTTAAAAATTGAAGTGGATGCTGCCTGGTAACCAGCAAAGGCCATGGAGAATGTAACTAAGAGTCCAACCAATGGTTCGAAACGGCTATGTCCTTGAGGATGGGAGTGATCAGGTGGCTTCTGAGAGATCCACAGCCCAAATACCATTAGTAGCGAATAAACCACATCGGATGCAGAATTCGCAGTTTCTGCATACAGGGCGGCACTTCCTGTCAAGCTTGCTACTACCGCCTTTACGGCGACTAGCAGCAGGTTTCCAATTATAGTTATGTAGAAGGCTCTTACATACGATTTTCTAGTCTGCTCTGCAGGTTGATAATCTCGTACAGTTTTCACAGTCGTCTTTCAACTCCTAAAGGAATTCCAAGCACTAAACAAATTAAGATTGTAACATATTTCTAGACAGCTTAGTAGCAATCATACCAAATGGAATTCTTTCAAATGTGTTTTATGAAGATTGTCAATTAGAATAATGATAATACTTAGCTGCCTTGTGAGGTATGGGTATGAAAATACTGGTAATGAGTGATGTACACGGCAATCTTGAAGCCTTGCGCGCGGTTCTTGATAAGGAGTCTGACGCAGATGAGGTCATCTTTTTAGGGGATTTCGTGGACTATGGGCCGTCTCCGAACGAGGTAATAGATACTTTAAAGAATGTTACTTCCAAGGTTTTAATAGGAAATCACGATTATGCTGCAGTATACGGCGTCAGTTGTCAGTGTGGTCTGATGTTCTATGAATTAAGCGTTGACACGCGCATGAATTACACAGTCAAAACACTAACTGAAGAGAATAAACAGTACTTGAAAAGCCTTAGGGCAATGGAATCTTGGACAGTCGGCAAGTACAAACTTTTGGCTACTCATGCAGCACCCTCTGATCCACTTTACAAGTATTTGAGGGCTTGTGATAGAGGTAGCTTCGAAGGAGAGGCTGAAGCCACTAGGAACGTAAATCCTCACAGCTTGGTCAACCTTTTCTCCACTAATGAGAAAAACGAGTATGATTTTGTTTTGGTAGGGCATAGCCATGAACAGTTTTTTGTTAACGTTGATGGACTGCTGTTTCTTAATCCAGGTTCGGTTGGACAACCTCGTGATTACATTCCCATGGCATCTTATGCGGTTATAGAAAATGGTTCCGTGTCTCTTAGACGTTTGGACTATGACAGGGTTTCCACTGCAGAAAAGATCGGCAGAATGCCCATAAGTGAGGAAAGCAAGCGGAAGCTAAAAACCGTGATCTTAACAGGCGGTCCAGACTGGGACGTGCGAGAAGAGAGTTCTTGAGTTATGTCAAAACCTTTAAGAGAGCCTCTCTTCAAGACCACGTCTTTCGTTTTCCACTCCTTCCGAGAAATGCAGGCAGCACTTTACGGTGACTCGAAAGATTATTTCTACGTTCGAGATGGTCACCCTACCCTGGAAGCATTGGAGCAGGTTCTACTAAGCTGTGAACCAGCAGATTTTGCGTGGGTTTTCTCTAGTGGCATGTCGGCCATAAGTACTGGACTTTTCGCTTTGCTAAGCCAAGGCGACCACGTGGTTGTCCAAAAGGAAATCTATGGCCCTACGCGCCTATTGTTTGAAGAGTATTTGCCGAGTTTTGGTGTTTCATGCACATTCACGGACGTTAATGATGTGGACGCTCTCGAGGAGTCAATCACTCCAGATACAGAACTTATTTACTTAGAAATGCCTGCACCCTTTACGCTTACCTGCCCTCCCTTGGAGCAGATTAAGGGCTTAGCAGATAAGTATCAGGTGAGCGTTATGGTAGACAACAGTGCTGGGTTTGGTTATGAGAAAATTACCCCATTTGCTGATTTAGTTGCTATTTCATTGAGTAAATACCCGGCAGGGGATAGTGGGATCCTTGGTGGCGCTCTCCTGGGCTGTGAAGGATGGAAAGAGCCTGTGGAAATGGCACGTAGCACTTTAGGGGGTATCATGATGCCTTGGGATGCCAACGCCCTCATCGGGGAAATGGAAAGTATGCGCCAACGGTTGGAGGTAATTAGATCTAATGTTTACCAGCTGCAAAGCATGCTTAGTGCACACCCAATGGTGAAAGAAGTTTACTACCCACGGGACACTAATGGGAAGTCCGTTAAAATGGGCGGGTTTGTCACCCTGGAATTAAACATAAGTCTCTTGGATATAGCACGTTTCATCGATAACCTAAGTTTGTTCCAAAAAGGCGTATTCTGGGGCGGAAGTATCCCTGTGGTCACTCCTCTTTTGGCATCCTATAGGGTGGAAGTACTTGAAAGCTGGGGACTTAATCCCGGTTTGATCCGTTTTTACGTGGGCATGGAGTCCCCAGATCGCCTTTATGCTGATATAGTTAGTGCTTTAAGATCTCTATGATGAGGTTTTTTGTTGCTGCTTTGTTCCTGGTTTGACTAGAGGTATACCAGCTTTGCACAAAGGGCAGTTCTCTGGCTCATAGAGGGGTAGATCCAAGAATATAAGACTGTCATGTGGAACGGGCAGGGCTATTTCTTTCTGACGCTGAACTACGGCTAGTGCATAATCAACGAGGCCACCCATGTTTTCTACCAAGTTTATGAGCTCCAAGGTAGAACCGCCCGTGGTGAACACATCTTCTACTGTGAGGTAATGCCCGTTTTGTTGTATTTCGAACCCTCTTCTGAAGGTGAGCTTTCCGTCTTCCCTCTCGGCAAAGAGGAAGGGTTTATCTAGCTGCCTTGCTACTTCGTAGCCAATGATTACTGCACCTAGCGCAGGCGAAACTACGCCTGCAATGTTCTTTATGTCGCACTGCTCTTGCGCTTTACCAATAAGTTCTTTGGCTATGAACGCGGTGTCTTCAGGATAAACAAAAGCCCTTTGACACTGTACATAAACGTCAGAATGTTTGCCACTGGCAAGTAAAAAGTGCCCATGTAAAATAGCTCCACGTTTCTCAAGAATTTCCAAGACTCTCATGGGAGTTGTTCCCACCTTTCTTGCAGAGTTCTTATAGCCTCTTGAGGATTTTGGGCTTCGGTTAAGGCCCTACCAATAATGATGAAATCAGATACTTTTACAGCTTCTTGCAAAGTACCGGTACGTTTCTGGTCATGAGGTGAAAGCTGGTCAAAGCGTATACCTGGCGTGACTGTGAGAAATTCTTCGCCTAGTTTTTGTTTTATCCGTGGAGCCTCTTTTGTGGAACAAACAACACCGTCTAAGCCTGCGTTTTTAACAATGTGAGCCAAGGTCATTACAGTTTGCTCTATATTGGTAAGTCCAAGCATTTGCAGATCTTCTTCAGACAAGCTAGTGAGCAGGGTAACACCAATAGCTTTAATGGGTTTTTTGTAAAGATCGGCCATCTCCATTAAGGCTTCTTTGAAAGCTGACAAAGTATCTCTACCGCTAAGTGCATGAACGTTTATCATGTCGATGGGATAGCGAGATAGTAGGGCTTTTGTGGCCTTGTAAACGGTGTTAGGAATATCTGAGAGCTTAAGATCCAGAAAAATGTGTTTGCCGCGCTCAAACAGTTTAGCGATGGTGTAGTCACCCTGAGCGTAGAAGGCCTCCATGCCGACTTTGTACCAGTCGAATAAGTGCTGTGTTTGCTCTATCCAGTAGTCAATGCACTCTCTTTTTTGAAAATCCAATGCCAGTACCAAATTGGGTTTCATATGCTGTTACACCTCCTTAAGAAGCATTTCTATGAAAGCAGGATTCCACAGATTTCCGGTACCAATCTCAAGTGCTCTGGCACCTGCCATTATGAACTTCTTTGCGATATCGGTAGTGGCAATGCCTCCTGAAGCAACTAAGGTGTGTGCCTTTGAGTATTTGTAAATGCTATTGAGGACGATGGGGTATATGGCAGGGCCACTTAGTCCACCGCTTACTGCGCCCAGAACGGGTTTGCCAGAGCGGGGGTCGATGTCCATGGCGGGAAATGTATTAAAGAGCACAAACGCTTCTACCTTGCTTTCCCAGTGCTGCAGAATCTTATCTAACTGTTCTGTGAAGGGTGATAGTTTGACTAAAAGCGGCTTTGTTGTGCTTTTCAAGGATGCTTCCAGTATGTTAGATACGGTAACGTAATCCTTGCCGACCACTTCTCCTCCCATCTTCACGTTTGGACAAGAAAGGTTGAGCTCAAACGCGTCAATAAGGTCATAGGTGTTCAGTTCCTCAACTATGGTGGCAAAGTCTTCGGGTGATTCACCACCGACGGACACAATCAGGGTAGTGGGCTTCTTGAAATCTGTGAGAAACTGTTTAAAGGCTTCCAAACCCATGTTCTGCAAGCCTATGCTATTAACGAGACCAGCTGGCGTTTCCACCAATCGCGGAGGCCTGTTTCCTTGACGCGGCAGCAGGGTTATGGTTTTGGTCACTGCAGCACCAAACTTGTCTAGCGGTATGAGATCGGCGTCCGCGTAGCCGCACGTTCCTGAGCTCGCTATGAAAGGATTTTTCAAGGTAAGCTTCTTTAAACTCACAGCTCCTGCCATAACAGTTCACCTGCCTCGAAGACGGGTCCTTCTTTACAAACCCTTTGGTATCCAGATGTGGTGGGAATTACGCAGCCGTAACAAGCTCCGAAACCACACGACATGCGTTCTTCCAAGGAAACAAAGCCATTTGTGCCCCATTTACTGTGTAGCCCTTTAAGCATGGGCTTTGGGCCACAAGCACAATAGAACTGTGCTTCTTTGGGTAGAAGATCTGTGACTAGAGTGGGTTCCACCGAGACCTTATTTGGTTTTACTGGTAAGTAATCTAGCAAGGTTAGATTTTCTGCCTTGCTTTCACCGTGCAACCACGTAAAGGGCAAGTTTTGCTCTGTAAGCTTCTCTGCGAGGAAGCATATGGGTGCTATGCCGGCGCCCCCACTTATGAGAAAAGTATTGGTTACCACGGCAGGGAAAGGCTTTCCGTAAGGGCCCTCAACCCTGACTTCATCAGGAATACTACTAGTGAAGGGCCCAACTTTCTTTATGATGAAGAAGAGGCGGTTTTCCTTAAGAAATGCTACAGAGAAGGGTTTTTTCACATATTCTTTGTAGAACATGTAAAACTGCCCCGGTTGCGGAAGGTTTTCTTCTGCAACCGGCCCGAAAGAAACAACTACATAATGCCCCAGATCGGTTTTTTCCAACTTAAAGGTTTCATTGAGCATGTTTGTACACCATCGCGCCGTCTAGCATCAAGCCTATGATCTTTGCAGAGGAATCCTTTCCCACATAGGGATTATTCTTTGCCCCCATGCAGCTGCTTATGACATGAGGCTCGTTTTCTTTTATGAAGACTAAATTGGCATTATTGCCCACCGCTATGCCATGCTTCATACCAAGAATCTGAGCTGGTCTTGTACTCAAGGCACTGAGCAGTATTTCCAGGGGCACAAGATTTGTTTTTACTAATCCTTCATAAAGAGCTTCAAAGGCTGTGTCAATGCTGGCGATACCATAAGGCGCATCTTCCCATTCTTGGTCTTTTTCGGGTTCGGAGTGAGGGGCGTGGTCTGTGGCAATGGCTGCTATTTCAGCACTTCTTAATGCATGAATGAGTGCTTTCCTGTCTCTGTCATCGCCGAAAGGTGGGTTGGCTTTTAGCTTGGTTTCATATTCGAGGTAAGCGGTGTCGTCGAATAGCAGATGGTGTGGTGTAACATCAGCTGTAATATGGCTGCCCAGGTGCTTAAGAAAACTTATGGTATCTAGTCCCATAACGGTTGACAAGTGTGTTATGTGTAGTTTTGCTCCCACCGTCAGGTTTAGTGTACCGTCTCTGTAGACTGCGTGCGCTTCAGCTGCTTTGGGAAATCCTTTTAATCCTGTTTGAAAGCTTACTTGACCTTCGTAAATGCGTCCCGACTTGAAAAGTACCGTGTCTTGAGCATGGTCTATGACCAAAAGATCGTGCCTTTTAGCGTACTTAAGTGCTTGATAGAAGATAAAGCTATTTTCGGTCCAATTTCCGTCGTCACTGATGGCAATTGCACCAGCTTCTGCCATGTTTTCTATTTCTGCAAGTAAGCCATCGCAGGTTATGGCACCTGTGACCATGATGGAGAAACCTTCCGGTTTTTTTAGCTCTTTTATGTATTCAACCATGGGAGCGGTGTTTACGGGTGGAACAGTGTTCGGCATCACATTTATGGCGCAGTAACCACCTCTAATTGCTTTCTCTACGGTAATTTGCGGGTCTTCTTTGTACTCCTGCCCTATTCTTAGGTGGGTATGCAGATCCACAAATGCTGGAGAAACAATCATCCCGTTGCAATCATGCACTTCATCGTCACCTACAAGATTTACTCCGATCTCAGCAATTGTGCCGTTTTCTATTCTTAGGTCCATTTTTTGAAATTCGTCGTCCACAAAAGCAGTGCAGTTTTTAATGATCATTCCTCCCTACCTCCCATCAGCGTATAGTAAATTGCCATTCTTACGGCAACACCGTTGGACACTTGTTCTTGTATGGCACTCTTGTCGCAGTAAGCTACTTCTTCATCGATTTCCACCCCTCTATTCATGGGCCCTGGGTGGAGTACAAGTAGGTCTTCTTTTGCTTTTGTCATTCTCTCTTTGGTAAGGCCGTAGAACCGATGGTATTCCTGGAGAGACGTTATGAGCCCAGCTTCCTGACGTTCCAGCTGCAGCCTAAGCACGTTAACAACATCTGCTTTCTTGATCGCCTTGTCCAAATCGTATTCTACCTGGGCATAGTTCTTAACTTCCTCTGGAATCAGAGTAGGGGGGCCTGAAACAATGATCTCTGCTCCTAACTTACTCAAGCCATAGATATTGGATTTTGCTACTCTGCTGTGCATGATATCCCCCACTATGAGTACTTTTAAGCCTTCTATGCGTCCTTTGTATTGCTGAATGGTGAACAAATCCAAAAGTGCTTGGCTGGGATGTTCATGCTGCCCATCACCTGCGTTAATAATAGAAGCCTTTGAAAAGCTGGACAAGTAAGCTGGCACACCGTTCCTACTATGCCTTATGACGATGGCTTCAATGCCCATAGCCTCCAACGTGAGCACAGTGTCTTTAAGGCTTTCTCCCTTTTTAACGGAACTGGTAGCCACACTGACGCTGACTACGTCAGCACTTAAAAGCTTTGCTGCCAGTTCAAAGGAGTTCTTGGTTCTGGTGGAAGGCTCATAGAACAAAGTGCCAATTATTTTTCCTCGAAGAGTGGGGACCTTTTTAACTTCTCTTAGAATAATGTCTTTCATGGGAGCTGCCAGATGCAGTATGGACAAAATCTCGTCGCGGGAAAGCTTTTCTAACCCTAAAAGATGTTTCATATTTGTTGCACCCCTTTCTTTGGCACCCTTTTCAGCCTCACGGGACTGACTTTAAAGGGACATGGGTGCCCAATGTTGTTGTTCTGCTTGTTAATCTACTTTTTCCATGATGTAGACGGCGTCTTCGCCATCTATTTCTTCGACGTGAACTTCGATAACTTCCTTCTTGGATGTTGGAACATTTTTTCCAGTGAAGTCTGGTCGAATGGGAAGCTCACGATGCCCTCTGTCGATGAGTACGCAGAGTTGTACAGCCCTTGGCCGTCCAAGGTCAAACAGGGCATCCAAGGCAGCTCTCACCGTTCTACCTGTGTAAACCACGTCATCAACGAGAACTATGATGGCGTCATCAACGCGTTTCGGGATTATGGTTTGATGGACAATGGGGTTCGGACCCAGAGCTGAGAGGTCATCTCTGTACAATGTAATATCCAGCTCACCTACTGGTACTTGAACTCCTTCAATGGATTGAATCGCCTGGGCTAGCCTTTTTGCCAAGGGGATACCACGTCGCCGAATACCAACTAACATGAGGTTGTCTGCTCCTTGGTTCCGTTCCAAAATTTCGTGGGCCAAACGTGCTAGTGCGCGCCTCATATCATCGGCGCTCATGATTTTGGCTTTTTCTTTTAACTGTGACACTTGGGAGCACCTCCTTATTTTGTGAGGTCCCCCAGACCAGCAAGACAGAAGGGTTTTGCCCTTTCCAGCCTCACGGGACCGGATTTAAAGGACCTTTGCTAGGACAATTATAGCATAAGGCATTTGATCATTAAGGGATTTGGTGAGAAGAGAACATATTATGCACCAGCCGGTGTAGAAAACCATACAAAAGTTTGTTAAATGCACTTAACATTGTATGTTGTCATAAGGCATAAATTTTGGCATAATACATATCGAAAAGAACACCTTACACCTCCCTATCCACCCTTCGGGGCTAACCCCAAGCCCTCGAAGCTTGAGAAAGGTAAGGGCCCTGTGAAAGCAGGGCCCTTTTGTTTTTTACTTACAAGAACTTATTTTATTAGACTTTACTGGCTCTGGAAATTTGCTACTTGAACAGCCAAAGCAATGGAATACAGTTTGCTTTCGGCTGTGTCTGCACGGCTAGTTAAAACTACGGGCGCCTTGGCTCCCACCACAATGCCTGCCATGCTGGCTCCCGCGGCATAAGTAAATGATTTATAGAGGATATTGCCCGCTTCAATATCAGGTACCAGTAAAATGTCGGCAGCACCAGCTACTGGTGATTTGATACCTTTATGTTCGGCTGCTTCCTTTGAAATGGCGTTATCAAAAGCCAAAGGACCATCTACGATGCAATTCTTTATCTGGCCTCTTTCACTCATTTTTGCCAAAATAGCGGCTTCCACACTGGAAACCATGTCTGGATTGACCGTCTCTACTGCTGACAAAGCTGCTACTTTTGGCATCTCAATTCCCAATGCACGAGCTACCACGACAGCATTCTCTATGATGGACACTTTTTGCTGGAGATCTGGTGCAATGATCATAGCTGCATCAGTTAAGATGATAAATCTATCAAATGCAGGAACTTGAAATACTCCCACGTGGCTAAGCAAACTCTTGTCTTTTCTCAACCCAATTTCCTTGTCTAAAATGGCTCTGAGGTAGTCAGCTGTGTGAATTAAGCCCTTCATTACAACCTGCGCTTTTCCGCTGCTCACCAGTGATACAGCTGCTCTGGGTGCGTTCTCAAGCTCGGGTTCATCGATGATCTCAACCTTATTCATGTCCACATTTAGCTGCTGACATTTCTCCTGAATTTCTTTGGCATCGCCTACCAAATAAAACTGGGCAATGCCCTTTTCTGTTGCCATTTTTACTGTTTCAATGACTTCCATGTCGTTGGCTTGGGCCACTGCGACTTTCACGGGGTTTGCCTTCTTTACGGACTCCAATAGCTCGTCGAAATTCTTCAACGGGCTCACCTCCTAAGTGTGTGTTTTTAGGTTTTCCTATTGCGATGTAACGTACACTTTCTTCTTTCATTATTATAAGCCTTGATTGAGCTGTACTTCTCTGACAGAAAGCGTGGCATTATACTGATAAGTACGAAGTGCGCAGGCAAGGGCATTTATAAAAGGGAGGTGCACCTGTGAAAGTCGGATATGTGCAGTTTAGACCAAAGTTTGGTGATAAAGAATATAACGTTTCTAAAATGATCGATATGGCTTCAACGTTGGATGCCGAAGTTATCGTGTTTCCAGAGCTTGCAAATACTGGTTATGTGTTCAAAAGCAAGGAAGAGATAGTCACTTTAGCCGAACCTTATGACGGTCCTTCAATTAAGAGAATGCAGGAGTTTTCCAAGAGAAAGGGAGCGCTACTAGCTTTTGGTTTTGCTGAGCGCTTTGGAGATGTTTTTTACAATTCTGCAGCTGTGGTCACTCCTGAAGGTGAGGTAAAGATCTATCGGAAGGTGCACTTATTTAATGAAGAAAAGCTTTATTTCAATAGGGGCGATAAGTTCTTCACTTTTACTTGGCACGACACGGTATTTGGGGTCATGATCTGCTTCGACTGGATTTTTCCTGAAGCTATGCGTAGCTTGGCTCTCATGGGAGCCCAGATTGTGCTTCATCCAGCTAATCTTGTTTTGCCTTATTGCCAGGATGCCATGGTTACTCGGTGTATCGAGAATAGGGTGTTCGAGATAACAGCCAACAGAATAGGTGTAGAGCGAGGCCTCAAGTTTACAGGGGCTAGTCAAATTACTGCGCCTGGAGGTATAGTTCTACACAGAGCTACGAAAACTAAGGAGGAAGCACTGGCGGTTGACATTGATCCTGGATTGGCTTTGCAGAAAAGTATAAACAGTTACAACGACCTTTTCAAGGATAGGCTTCCTAGTGCTTATGAGCTTTCGTAGTTTATTAGAGTACTTTATTAGAGTACTGTGATAAGGAGCGTGAAAACATTGAAGGTACTGCTAATAGGGGCTGAGTGTGCACCATTTGTGAAAGTTGGGGGCCTAGCCGACGTGTTGGGTGCTTTGCCCAAATACATAAGTCGCCAAGGTGTGAATGCCGCTACTGTTGTACCCCTTTACCAGAGCATCGATAGAGAGCATTTCGTTTTAGAAGAAGAGACAGCCCTGAACGTGGAGACAGGTGTTGGTCCGATGCTTTTTAGAGTTTTCAAATGTGTAGACAAAGATGGCATTTTGCACTATTTTCTTGAGCAGGAAAAGTATTTCTCCAGAAGCAATATCTATGGAGAGAAAGACGACGCAGAACGGTTTTTCGCATTTAGTATGGGCACTTTGGAACTTGCGAAACGTGAGAAATTTGATATTCTTCATGCTAATGACTGGCACACTGCCTTAGTGCCTGTGTTGGTACGACAGGATGGACTTCCTTTTAAAACCGTATTCACCATACATAACCTTGCCTACCAAGGTTTATGTAGTCGGTCGCTTTCGGGTTTTCTGAAATTGACACCTGACATGGATGCCCTGATAAGACAAGATGACAACACGATGAACCCCATGAAAGGTGGCATCTTATGTGCCGACTATGTTACCACTGTTAGTCCCACGTATGCGAAGGAAGTACTAACACCAGAATACGGCGTGGGATTAGAGAACGTGCTCGTCCAAAGAAAAGACAGGCTCATAGGTATTCTCAACGGCATCGATGTGGAGCTTTATAACCCGGCTACCGACCCACACATTTATGTAAACTTTACTAACGAGTGGGAGAAAAAACTTGCAAATACAAAAGCTCTCAGGAAAGAACTGAATTTGGAAAATGGACCGTATCCAGTGATTGGTTTAGTTAGTAGGTTTGTGGAGCAAAAGGGAATTGATTTGGTAGCTGAAGCCTTAGACTCCATCGTGGAGCTGGGTGCGCAGCTTGTTGCTCTGGGTACGGGTGATAAGAAATACGAAGAATTGCTCTTTAAAAAAGCCGGTAAGTACCCCAACATGGTCTCAGTAAACATAACCTTCGATCCTGTGTTGGCTCAGCGAATCTATGCTGGTAGCACACATTTTCTTATGCCTTCCAGGTTTGAACCCTGCGGTCTTGGGCAGATGATAGCGCTAAGATATGGCAGTATTCCCATAGTAAGGCGTACAGGTGGGTTGGCAGACACGGTATTTGATGCTGAAAAAGAACCAAACGGCAACGGTTTTGTGTTTGACGAGCCTACTGTTGATGGTTTGCTAGGGGCTGTTAAGAGAGCAGTTGCTTATTACAAGGATGACCAAATGCACAAGAGCCTTTTCAACAGAGCCATAGCTTCTGATGTCTCTTGGGATAGTTCTGCTAAAGCGTACGTGAAACTTTATGAGAAAGCTCTTATCAGTTGAAACCGAGGGCGTAATACATGCCAGAGTTCAGGAAAGATCCGCTTACCGGTAGCTGGGTCATAATAGCCCCCGAAAGAGCCCAAAGGCCCATAGATGCTAATCACAGAACTGCTCAAGTGGAAGAATTTGCCGAATGGAGCGAGGAGTGCCCCTTTTGTTCCGGGAATGAACTAATGACTCCACCAGAAGTACTGGCATACAGGAGCCCAGGTACTGGGTCCAACCAAGGAGGATGGACACTAAGAGTGGTTAGAAATAAGTACCCTGCACTTTCACCAGATTTAGAGCTAAACACAGTAATAGGAAATGACTTACATAGGAGTGTGGTGGGCTTTGGATATCATGAAGTGATTATTGAAACCCCATCGCACTCGCGTGATTTTTCATTCATGGCACTTGATGAAATCGAAGATGTTTTATGGGCATGGCGAGATAGACTTTTGTCGATTAGGGCTGATAAACGCATAAAGTACGCTTTAGTCTTTAAGAATTACGGACACAGAGCTGGAGCTTCTTTAGTGCATCCACACAGCCAGATTATTGCTACTCCTATGGTCCCTAAAAGAATAGAGGAAGAAGTACAAAACATGAGAAATTACTACGGTGAAAAGGGCGCATGTTTGCTTTGTGCGATGCTAAACACCGAGAAATCCGAAAAGAAAAGGATTGTGGAGCAGAATCAAAGCTTTACGGCTTACTGTCCTTACGCTTCTATGAGTGCCTATCAAATCATGATTGTCCCGAATTGGCATAGTTCTGAGTTCATAGAACTCAACCCTGTCCAGATAAAAGATCTTTCCAAGATACTTTGGAGTGTTTTTCGACGTTTGCATTCAGCTGTAGGTGGGCTAGTGCCCTACAATTTGTGGTTGCATAACAGCCCTTGGTGGCAAGAATATGATACAAGCTTTTTTCATTGGCATATTGATCTGGTACCAAGGCTAAGTGAGTTAGCAGGATTTGAACTGGGAAGTGGCCTTTTCATTAATCACACGCTTCCCGAAGAAGCAGCGAAGACCTTGGCGTCGATTAATATAGAATAGCTGCGACACAGCTAGTAAGTGGTTGTTGGAGCTAATTTTTCGACCATTTTCTCCCTTCCATGATCTGAAAGCGTTTAGGTATAATTTGACATTATTTTCATCTAACTTCTGGGGATTCTGATGAGCGAAGGAGGCCGTCTATGGAAAGTGAAGCGAGGGGACAATGGGGTTCTCGCATCGGGTTTGTGTTGGCTGCAATTGGATCTGCTGTGGGTCTTGGCAACATTTGGCGTTTTCCGTATCTTACCTACAAGAACGGTGGTGGAGCTTTTTTAATCCCTTATTTGATTGCCGTTCTCACTGTGGGTATTCCTCTGATCATGCTTGAGGTTTCTCTGGGGCATAAAAGCCAAGGCTCAGCTCCTGTTGCCTTTAGCAAGGCTGACAAGAGGTTTTCGTGGCTCGGGTGGTGGCAGCCGCTGAATTCATTGGTAATCCTTGTGTACTACAGTGTGATTATTGGATGGGCACTGAACTATATTGTGTTTTCTTTTACGCAGGCTTGGGGAAGTGACACTAATAGTTTCTTCTACAAGTCCTTCTTGGGCATAACAAGTGGACCGTTTGACATAGGAGGCTTTCGTTGGCCCATTTTCATTGCCATGACCGTAATTTGGTTCCTGAATTGGTTTATTGTGTACAGCGGCGTGCAAAGTGGAATCGAACGAGCCAACAAGATTATGATGCCTTTGCTGTTTCTCATGATGCTAGTTTTGATGATACGTGGTGTCACGTTGCCCGGAGCTGCTGTGGGCTTGGAGCAGTATCTGCATCCAGATTTTTCGAAGATTCTTAATGCTCAGGTGTGGATTGACGCCTTTGGTCAAGCCTTCTTTAGTTTGAGCGTGGCCATGGGTGTCTACTGTGCCTATGGAAGCTATCTGCCGAGGAAATCAGACATTACAAACAATGCGTTTATTACAGGTTTCGCTGATACTGGTTTTGCATTCCTCTCCGGATTAGCTGTATTTTCCATACTTGGTTTCATGTCAACTCAGTCGGGTGTGCCATTCACTGAAGTTGTAACCCAGAGCATTGGCCTTGCTTTTGTAGCTTTTCCTCAAGGTATAGGTATGATGCCTGTTGTACCATGGCTATTTGGTTTACTCTTCTTTGGTTGCCTGCTTTTTGGCGGGCTCACTTCAAGTATTTCCATGGTGGAGTCTTTTTCGGCAGGTATCATAGACAAAACGGGGTACAACCGCAAAGCAGTAGTAACTTGGACGTGTTTTCTTGGTTGGTTAGTGAGTATGGTGTTTGCTACTGGTGCTGGCCTTTACATCCTTGATATCGTTGACCACTTCATTAACGCTTATGGTGTGGTACTGGCAGGTTTGGCAGAGGCAGTTGCCATTGGCTGGTTCCTTGGCCCAGAGAAACTCAGGCAGCATTTCAATGCCATTTCGGATTTCAGAATTGGTCCATGGTGGGATTTTCTGATAAAATATTGGGCGCCGCTCATTATGATTGTTATGGGGCTTGTGAATTTCGCCGCTGAAATTCAAAAACCTTATGAAGGATATCCTTTCTTGGCGCTATTCTTGTTGGGCTGGCTTGTAGTAGCTTTGGTACTTGTAGTTGCTTTCTTATTGACCAAAATGAAACCGAAAGGATCTGTTACAACTTCTAAGGGGGGAGTATAGTGAGCACAGCTTCCATAGCCATGTTAGTGGTTATTTGCACGGTTATCTATGGTGGATTAGCATTTTTCTTGAGTATCGCTATGCGTAAAGGCTAGCGCTTTCATCTCCTACATCTTTGACTGCATGTTGCCTTTGAGCAACTTAAGCGCCCACGGTTTGGTTCTGCAAAGCCGTGGGCGCTTATTTATATTTCTTAAGGTCTCTTTGTACCCTAAAAGAGCATATAAGGTTATAAAATAACATCAAGCATGAGTTTCGTAGATGAGCATTTATCGTGCAATAAAAAGCGTATGTGCTTTATGAGGAAAGGAAAGTCAGGAATAATGGGGAGGTGGTTTTTTTGATTGGGCATGTTAACATTGTTCTTCACACTCACTTGCCTTGGGTAAAAAAAGCTGGAAAATGGCCCTTCGGCGAAGAATGGCTTTACCAAGCTATTTTTGATTCTTACATACCGCTAACGCAAACATTCCTGCAGCTCAGGGACCAAGGGTACAGCTTTAAGTTCACCATGAACATAACACCCGTGCTTGGAGAGATGCTTTTGGATGAGTATCTACAGCAGGGCTTTGTGGATTATGCTAAAGAGTTTATAAAGTCCCTTGAAACAGACAAGACAGATGTGTCAGAAGATTTGAAGCATTACTGGCTTGATTTGGCAAAAACGCGTCTAAACTTTTTTGAGTCAATTGAGAGAGATCTTCCAGGCATTTGGGAGGAACTCCAGGACCAAGGTTACTTGACGCTGATAACTAGTGGAGCTACTCATGGTTTTTTACCACTGTTAGGACGTGATGAGACAATCGATTTACAGGTGAAGACAGGAATTCTGTTCCATAACGGCACTTTTGGCAAGAAACCCAGGGGGTTTTGGCTTCCTGAATGTGCTTACAGGCCACGAACGTACCATGTAGCAGGTGGAGCTGTAGTGTTAAGGCCGGGCATTGAAGAATTCTTGGATAAATACGGCATTGATTACACTTTTCTTGATAGCAAACCTTTTGAGAACTATGTTTCACCGGAGCCGTGGATGACTGGAAAATCTGGTCAGTGCAACCTGTTCCAGGCTTACCGTCTGAATAACAGCAACGTAGTCGGTTTTCCACGCCATGATCTGTTGTGCTCGCAGGTGTGGTCCGCAGACTTTGGTTATCCGGGGGACGGTAGTTACATGGAATTTCATAAAAGAAGCTCCTACAGCGGTGCAAGATTCTGGAAGATAACCAACAAGAACATAGACTTCAAGGACAAGCAGCCTTATGATCCTTTGGCAGCTTTGAAAACAGTAGGCGGTCATGCCCATCATTATGCTAGCCGCATCGTTGGTGAACTGGCTGATTACTACAGTGAGTCACGTAAGGAGGGCATAGTGACGCTCACATTTGACACGGAGCTTTTTGGACACTGGTGGTTTGAAGGTCCTAAATTCTTGGAGTTTCTCGTTAAGGAGCTTGCTGAGGCACCTGTGGGATGGACTTCTGGTGAGGATTATTTGGACAATTATTCTGTAGATGCTCGTTGTTTTCTTGGAGAGACCTCTTGGGGTGAAGGTGGACACTACCGCGTTTGGTTCAACCCAGATGTGGAGTGGATGTGGCCGCAGATTTACGAAGCTGAGAACATTGCATATAGAGCCCTGAAAGCTGGCAAAAACGTTGCTGATGATAGACTTTTGAAGCAGCTTATGAGAGAAGTTCTTTTGCTAACTGCCTCTGACTGGCAGTTCCTTATTACTACGGGCGGTGCTGTGGATTATGCCAAAGAACGTTTTGCCTTTCATCTGGCAAATGTGATGGACTTAGCTAGCGCCATATTGAACAAGGAGCCGTTTGATGAAGAGCGTTTGATGGATCTCCAAGACAGGGATAGTCTTTTCTATTTCCTTTCTCCGGAGCTGGTGGATCTTGGGTAAGATTTACTTTAGCTGGGTCATTCATAACCATCAACCTGAAGGGAATTTCACTTGGGTAATGGATGAGGCCTATGAGAAATCTTACAAACCATTCCTAGATTTTTTGAAGCACTCCGGGCTCAAGGCTGCTTTGCATAACAGTGGCACTCTTTGGGAGTATTTTGACTTGCATGCTCCAGAGTATGTTGATGACGTCACTAGCATGGTTGACAAAGGTCAATTGGAACTTATTGGAGGAACGTTTTTTGAAGCCATACTATCTACCATTCCTGATGATGACAAGGTTAATCAGTTAAAGCTTCTAAGAGATTTCGTGGAGAAAAAGTTTCAGACTCCCGTAAATGGAGCATGGGTCACTGAAAGGGTTTGGGAACCTCACTTTCCAAAGTTTTACAACGAAGCTGGTTACCATTATGTGTTCTTGGATGATTATCATTTCACGCAGGCAGGCGAACCTATGCCGCTGCAGGGCTATTACCTTACTGAAGATCAAGGTTACCAGCTTTTTGTATTTCCCATTGACAAGAAACTTAGGTATTTGATACCTTGGCACAGTCCTGAGGAAGTGCTGAATTACTTGAAGTCATTCTCTAGTGAATGCGGGGATGTTTACATACTTTACGCGGACGATGGAGAAAAATTTGGCTTGTGGCAAGGAACACATGAACTATGTTATGAAGAAAAATACTTAGATAAGCTCCTGTCTACCCTTTTGCAGGGTGGTGTGGAAATAATACTACCTGGCGAAGTTTTGGAGAAAACAAATTGTAGTGGATTAGTTTACTTACCTACATGCACATACCCTGAAATGGCTGAATGGAGCTTAGATGAGGCATCTTACGAGCGTTACAGACAGGTAAAAGAAAAACTGACAGAGTCTGAAGCCATATGGCTTCATGGTGGTTTTTGGCGTCGTTTTCTTAAGAGCCATCCTGAGTCTCGGTGGATGTATGGTAGAGTGGTTTCACTTTCCCGCTATTTGAACAACCTTGCCCCTCGGCATCCAAGGAAAAACAAGGCGCTCATGGAACTTTATAGAGCGGAAGCTAACGATGTTTTTTGGCACGGTGTTTTCGGTGGGCTGTATTTAAGTCATCTCCGTCGGAACCTGTACCATAGACTCATAAGAGCAATAACTACTGCAGACGGAACAAAGAAGAGTTACATTGATCTGCAGGATTTTGATTTGGATGGAAGTGAAGAACTTAAGGTTGCCAATGATACTTATCATGTTTTTGTAGAGCCACAAACAGCTTCTATAAGGGAATTTGATCTGTTGCGGGCGGAAGAGAATATGCTGGACGTGCTTGACCCCAAAGGCGAAGTTCACGGTTTATTCTTGGACAAGTGGCATGGACATGCTGTAAATTACACGATCGCTACACGAGAGTTAAAACCTGCGAAACTGGTCTTTCACCCTGAGAACGATCTGTTGTTGGAAAAGGTTTTCACCTTTGAGTCAGGTTTCTTGGAAGTAACCTACAAGTTTTTGAAGGAAAGTGAATTTGTAGTAGAGATTCCTGTGAATCTTTGGAATCCAAGTGCCGAGATCACTGCAGGTAACCAAGCTTTGCCATTAAATGAAGAAGCTCAAATTATGAATGTCCAAGACTTGCATTGGGATGTTGGGGTGGAACACATTGATTTGGTTTTCTCAAAGAGAATAAACATTAAATTGGAGCCCATTCAAATACTTCACGAAAGTGGGCTTTTTAAGGAGGTAACTTATCAAGGTACAATTGTTACAGCTCAATTTAATGCCCGTGGCGGGGAAGAATTTAGTGCTAAGCTGTATGTGTCTGAAAAAACAGAGAGAGGATGAGAAATGGGAAATCTTTATTTAAGTTTTATCTGGCATAACCATCAACCTTACTACAAAGACCCTGACACGGGGAAGATGATTCTACCTTGGGTTAGGCTTCATGCAACGAAGGATTATCTGGATATGTTGCTTTTGAAAAGTAAGTATCCGAATGTAAAAGCTACATTTAATATGGTTCCTTCACTAGTTCGGCAACTTGAAGAATACTGTGAAGGCAAAACAGATACGTATTTGGATCTTACAATGAAGCCAGCAGAATCTTTAACTGATGGGGAAAAACTGTTCATACTTAGAAACTTTTTTAAATCTGATTTTCGGAGGAAAATATCCAATTTCCCGCGATACGTGGAACTTTATACCAAGCGCTATTCACAGGATATCAATGAAAACTTGCACCTTTGGACTACCCAAGAACTTCGTGACTTACAGCTTTTATTTAATTTAGCTTGGATAGACCCCCTTTATTACGAAGAATATCCCAATCTGCGTAGTATAAGGGATAAAGGGCAGAATTTTTCACACGAGGACGTACTAGCTGTTGTTGATGTACAAATGAAGATCATAAAAAGATTGATTAACGATTACCGTGAAGCTAACGCAAATGGTGACGTCGACCTTATCTTTTCGCCTTACTACCATCCCATTTTGCCCTTGATTTATGACACGCGAAGTGCAAGACGAGCTAGGGAAGATGTGCTGTTGCCTCACTTGATTCTGAACGTTCCACAGGATGTAGAACTGCAGCTTCGAAAAGGGTGGAATCAACACAAGGAGTTTTTCGGGAGAGCGCCCAGAGGTTTTTGGCCTTCGGAACAGTCGGTTTCTACAGAAGTGCTTGGGATTGCATCTGATTTGGGCATTGCATGGGCTGTTACCGACGAACGTATTCTTGCAAAAACTCTTGGTATGTCATATTTCTCAAGGGCAGGAAGGGACGTGCCTGAACAGGCAGCCTTACTTTACAGGCCTTACAAGTTATCGCTATCCAACGGTAAAGAAATGATAATAGTATTTAGAGACCAAGTGCTGTCAGACCTTATTGGGTTTGAATATGCTAAGTGGTTAGCAGTTGATGCTGTAAATGATTTCATGTCCAGGCTGGAAGCTATTTATGCGAAAGTGAAACACTTAGATGGTGATTACTTGGTCACGGTTGCCTTAGACGGAGAGAACTGCTGGGAGTATTACGAAAATGACGGTTATGATTTCCTTTCAAGGCTCTATTCTGTGCTTAGCGATACTGAGTGGGTAGAAACAGTGACCATAAGCGATTTCATTGAAAAGCATGATAATTTTGGCAGGCTTTCTAACCTTACAACGGGGTCTTGGATAAATGCGAATTTTGACATGTGGATAGGAGACCCATGCAAGAATAAGGCTTGGGATTATCTTATTGCTGCTAGGATGCAAGTGGAGCTTGCCTTTAAGAAGTGCACTAATTTGGATGAAGAATTGAAGGATCAAGTTATGGAACAACTGCTTATTGCTGAGGGCTCTGACTGGTTCTGGTGGTATGGAAAACCGAATGAGTCCCCAGATAAGCCAATTTTTGATGAGCTCTTTAGAAAGAATTTAAAGAAAATCTATGAACTCATGGAGGAAGAAGTTCCACAGTTCCTAAGTGAGCCTATAGTTGACAGGAGGTGTTAAGAGCAATGACCATGGAAGAAATGGCAGAATCTTTTCCAGAGTGGCTTTTAGAAGCCGAGGAACTTACAAAACACTTACCTTTTGAGGAGATGAGTAGAAAACTCATAGTTGGTGCCATGGGTGGGTCGGCGATTGGAGCTGATTTTGTGAACACTGCCTACTATGACGTGCTACCGCCCATACCAGTGATTAGGGACTACCGACTGCCCTTTTGGATAGGCGATGGGACATTTATTGCCTCAAGTTATTCCGGCAACACAGAAGAGACACTTACACTGATGAGCGAGGCGGTAAAGCGTAAGCTGCAGATTGTAGGTGTTTCATCGGATGGGGAAGTAGAGAAATACTGTTTGGAGCATAACAGACCTTTCGTAAAACTACCTGCTGGTCTGCCTCCACGTATGGCTTTGCCTTACTCGGCCCGGGTCATATCTGTTTTTGTTGAAAACCTCCATGGCATTAAGCTGCCCTGGAAAGAAGCAGTGGCGTTTCTTAAGAAAAACATGAACGTTATGAAGGACGAAGCGCAGGCTATTGCTGAGAAGTTGGCAAATACTGATGCTGTTTACGTGTTTTCGTCCCAACGTGACTATGTTTTGTCAATGCGTTTCGCTGGAGAGATCTCTGAGAACGCCAAAGAGGTGGCAGGTTTTCTTTACATGACTGAAGCAAACCACAACTTTTTACAGGGGTTTCAACATGGGGCCAGTCCTAAAGTGGGCATAGTTGTCTATGAAGACACTGAAAAGTATGAACGCATAGAACTGCAATCTTCTTTCTTGCTAAGAAAGGCAGAGGAAAATGGCTCTCCTGCTGTTAAAATAGGGCTAAAAGGTGAAACTAGATTGGAAAGACTTCTTTATGGTGTTCTAGTCGGGGACTTTGCTTCCATTTACATGGCTGAGAAGAAAGGCATTGATGCTATGCCCGTACATATTATTACTGAACTGAAGACCTTTTTGAAGAACGCATGATAACGTGGATGGGTACACTTCTGTGGGCCTTGAGCTCGTTGTTTTTGGGCTACTGGGGTGTACCCATAGCTGTCATTACTTTCCTCGGATGTGTGGCCGGCTGGGCCTGGAAAGGGGTAGCCGTCGAAATAGCTGTCGATACTGGCCTATTCCAAAATCAGGCCGAGTTTTTTTCAAAGCTTCCATTGGGCGTGGTGCAGTCGATGGCTCCTGAAATCAGGTCAGCTGTAGCTTATGCTTTAATAGCTTTTGTTGCTGTGTCTGTGATTGCCGTTTTAATTTTGTTTTTTGCAGCCTGTGCGTTTAAGGTTCACACAAAAAGCCCAAGAACGTGGTCTAGCACGTTGGTTAGCTTGATTGTGGGATTTGTAGTGGGTTTTGTTTTCGTAGGCATATGCGGCTTGTCGCTCAAAGCTCTGGGATACGCAGTACCGGTTGCTGATAATGCCTTGTTGCAGTACTTTTTCTCAGTTCTTATCAAGACTCTTGCTTAAATAACTCTGTCTTGCTATGTATATACGGTATGGAGGTGAACAAGGATATGGAAAGTTTATATGAGGAACCTCAAGTGCAACCGGGTTTTCCGAAGAGGAAAAAAAGCATTTGGGCCAGGGTTTTGACTGCAGCTCTGCTAGTAGCAGTAGTGTTTGTTTCAGGATTGGTAGGTTATGCTTACGGCTATAGCCAAAAACCTGATGTAACTACAGGTCCAGTGGTGGTTACTACGTCAGAAACTTCGAGTACAGCCAGCAATCTGTTGGTTAGTTTACAAAACCAGATTGAACTTGTAGCAGATCGGGCATCGGACGCCGTGGTCAATATTCAGACAGAATCAATCTCCTATGATTTTTGGTTCCAGGCAGTTCCTTCTCAGGGATTAGGATCTGGGTTCTTCATAAGTAGCGATGGTTACGTACTCACCAATAATCATGTGATTGAGGGAGCTAGAAGCATAACCGTAATTACGCGTGATGGTAAGCGTTACACAGCTAAAGTAGTAGGTAGTGATCAGCTTTCGGATTTAGCCGTGTTAAAAGTAGATGTTTCGGGCGCCAAATTCTTAAGTTTTAGGAGTACCGACACAGTAAAAGTAGGCGAATTTGTAGTGGCTATTGGTAACCCGCTGGGACTTAGCCATTCAGTTACATTTGGTGTGCTTTCCGCAAAAGAGCGAAGTATCCAAGAACCCAATGGTGCGCTTATTGTTGACATGCTCCAGACCGATGCTGCCATTAATCCCGGAAACTCAGGAGGGCCTCTTTTGGATCTGAGTGGTAAGGTAGTAGGTATTAATACTGCTATTAGTACTGAAGGCCAAGGCATAGGTTTTGCCGTATCTGCTGACACAGCCGTAAAGGTAGTCAACGATCTGATTCAACATGGTTATGTAAGGTGGGCTTATTTGGGTGTGGTTACTCGAGATACGTCCACAGATGACGGTGTTGTAGTAGTGGACATGGACGCAAATGGTCCGGCATACAAAGCGGGTGTAAAAGTTGGTGACAAAATAGTATCTCTCGATGGCCAAGCTGTCAGAAATCAGCAAGATCTTAATAGCTTAATTAGGAAGAGAAACCCTGGTGACAAAATAGTTGTTACTGTGAACAGATCAGGACAAAACTTGAATATTACGGTGACTCTTGGAGAGAGGCCTAAAAGCTGATAATCATTACGATTTTTAAAGATTGAAATAGCATTGTGAAGTTTTTTTGCGGAAAATCGCGAAATATATAGCTTTTGTAGTTGCATTGTGGACTAAGTATGGTAAAATACTAAGCTGCATTGAAATACATCAAAAATAGAAGGGAGTGGTGGTAGGTGAACACCATCGGTCGTCACTTTATTGTTGAAGCATCAAGATGCAATCCTGATGTGCTAAATGACATCGATAGAATTGAAAGCATTTTGGTAGAAGCAGCTCGCCAGGCAAATGCAACCGTGGTGACTTCTACCTTTCACCATTTCTACCCGCAGGGTGTGAGTGGTGTAGTAGTGGTCTCCGAGTCTCATTTGGCCATACATACGTGGCCCGAGAAGGGTTATGCCGCTCTGGACATTTATACATGCGGCGACACCACGGACCCTCAGAAAGCCGTGGACTACGTTGTCAGCTCTCTGGGAGCGAAGGAAGTTGTGGAAACCTTCGTTCTAAGGGGCGTTGAACAAAGTGATGCATTTACGCACGTGATGACAACTTCACAAGAGAGGGAAGATGAGGGTGAAAAACTGGCTGTGGTTCTCTGATTTTTTCAGCTCTTCTGAGGTACACTTGCACGGGTTTACCGAGCATTTGCTGGAGAAAACTACACGCTTTCAAGATATTGACATAGTGGATACGCCTTTCTTTGGTCGCATGCTCATCATCGATGGAGACGTTCAGTCTAGCGAAAAGGATGAATTCATCTATCATGAAGCCATGGTTCATCCAGCCATGCTACTCCACCCGCATCCAAGAAGAGTTTTGATTATGGGCGGAGGAGAAGGTGCGACTGCCCGTGAAGTGCTTAAGCACAAAACAGTGGAAGAGCTTTACATGGTGGACATAGACGAAGATATGATAGCGGCAGCAAGAGAGTTTTTAACGTCTTGGCATCAAGGAGCCTTCGATGATCCACGCATGCATCTCATATTCGATGACGCAAGAAAGGTCGTTGAGAATTTCGAGAATGGTTCGCTGAATGTTGTTATAAGTGACCTTACAGAACCTTTTGAGATGGGCCCTTCATTTCCGCTTTTCACTAAGCAGTTTGCACAAGTGGTTTACGATAAACTCGATGACCAAGGGGTCTACGTGGTGCAATCTTCTATTTTGCGACCTTTGATCTACACCATGCACGCTGCTATTAGAAGGACCTTGCAGGCTGTTTTCCCTGTGGTGAGATCATACGCTGTTTATGTGGAATCTTTTGATACACCTTGGTCTTTTATCATTGCTTCGAAAGGTAAAGACCCCATGGACTGGACGAGCGAAGAATTGCATGGTGCCATAAGAGAAAGAATAAGTGGGGAACTTAAGATGTATGATGCTGAATCTCATTGGCACATGTTCTATTTACCAAAGAACATAAGAGAGGCTATTGATGAGCCTGGCCCTATACTCGATGAAGAACATCCTATTTATTTGACGCGAAAAGGAGATATCTTACCTTATAAGTGAAACAAGGCAGTACGTACATGCACATGACAAATAGAAAAAAGATGCTTCAGGAGAAAAGTGCCGCCTACAAGGGGCAGTGCTGGTAAGACAGTAAATTGAGTTTTCGTGGAACAGGCATGATTTCGGTCATGCCTGTTCCACTTTTATCAGCTCATCCTCGGCTTTTTTATTCTCAGTGTTGAGACTACTTCGCCTCATTCATTCTTTCTTTTCTTCTCCCATTGCAAGAACTGCAAGAGGATTAGCACGAGCGGCGGTTACCACTGATTTCCATTTAGGAAATGCCACTTGCAATATGGGGTGTTGGCGGTTTGAGGTTGTCTGCCATTGAAATTCCTATACTTATCTTGTGAACAACTCAATAGATTTTAAGTATCTACCCTCGCCAACATGTAAGTTCGGTTCTTGGACGATTCCTCTGGACACAAGTTCTTCATTCAACATACCAAAGAGAATGTGGTACACTTCATTGGCAACTTCTTCTTTGGGTACACCATGTTGACGGCAATAGAGTTGGAACATGATAGGAGAGTTGCTTAGCACCTTCTTTATGTCGTCTCCAATACAGCCAATCACTATTTTAGTCAGTTCCTCAACAACATTCTTGGCACTCTGGTGAAAAACGGGCACGGCGTATTGACCACCAGATATGTATCCAAAGGCTTCAAACAGTCGCATACAATTCTCATCACAACTTCCAGTTTCATCGAAAATCTGCAGTTCGTTTAGGATGTGTGCCCTATAGTCATTGCAGGTAGCAGCATCCCATATCATTTCGAGCTGCTTTGATACAGGAGGAACTGCGCCCAACAGTTTTTGACAATAGAAGCGGTAAAAGTCGATTCTACTTCCATCAGTATCCCCGAAAGATTGCAATGCTCGTGTGCCGTCGGAAAAGCGGTTATAGGAGCACAGCAGATGGTTTGAGAAGCTGTCCAACTCCGGGCATTTCTCATACACCGTGATAATATAGTCAATGCCAGAGGAATGGAAGCGAGAAGTCACAAGCTGATTATGTTTGCTTAAATAGTCAAAAAGACTACCGTCAAATACAGCTCCACACAACAAGTGATACAGATTTGTTTTTTCATCAAATCCATTCTCAATGGAACTGACACAGGCATAAATTTCTGATTTCTTTTCACAAAGTTTGTCAGCTAAACTTGAGATCTCAGTTCCTAAACAGTCAAAAATGCTCTGGATATCCTCATGCACAATGACGGTAGAGTCCAACAAAAGCATATCATTCTCAACCCGAAACAAATCAATATGAATTAAGTCGTTGATTTGCTGGGGTGTGTATTGACTGCACATTTTATGGTAGTCGCACGCAAAGGGCGTTGTATTTACCACATCAGACAATATGTTATCACTGGAACTATTCAGATAGCTGCGAGGGTTATCGCCAGTGGGCACGCTTGCAGAATCAAAATTATCAAACAAGAAGTAATCGAATTTTCTTTTCTTCATATCTTTATCTGCTTGTCAATTGTCTTAAATAGCTCAGCGAGCTTATGAAATGGTATTTTGTTATTCGGTAGCCAGGAAGTATATAAGTCATTAAGTTCCTTGCTTTCGCTAAGTGTTGCCTTCACCATGGAATGAGCAAAGCTATTTGCATCTAGTTTATAGGGAAAGCTCAAATAAGCCTGAGTGAAATAATCTTCGTCACCATCAAGTTTGCACTCTACCCATGCATTGTCAAGCAACCGAAAACAAATGCCATTGTATAGTAGGACATATGGCAGACTCTCTCTGATTTCTTTATCGAGCTGTTCGGGGTGGGCATATTGAAGAGCGTGTCGCATCTCGTGATAGAGATAAAATAAAACTTTATATACGGGAGCGTTCTCAAGTAAATTAACATTTACAAACAATTTGTTGATTGTAACATCATAAGTACCGTAGGCTGTTTTATAACCACTGAACACATCATCAGACACAAAAGAAAAATCCAAACCATTTGCTCTACGGAAGCTATCAATTATAGGTTTAATGTCTTTCATATATCCTTCATATTACACTTGAACTCACAATTTATCCATTCGTAGATATTATGTTCAAAGGCAAATTAGAATAGCCTATTTTTAGCATACACACGTTTTTTTTCATCAAGTGTGGGAATTTTCCAGTTTAGTCTGTTGCCTGTAACAATACTCATTGACGGTATCTCCAATCAATTTATCATTTGCGAAAGCGACGTGTGAACGCACATTATTATGTGTCTTTTTGATTTAATTTTCGAGGGGTTTCTTGAAATTTACCGCATTAATGTATAACGTTTTTGCATCCTTTGTTCCAATCACGCTAAACAGGCCGTAGTTCGTAAGAATTGATGTTTTACTGCCGCATGTCCACCCTGCCGATGCGGGGACGTTTTTCAGTACTTGAGAAAAGGGAAAACTAATCGGTCACAATATCTTTGACGTGGTAGCCTTCTTCCCAGTAGAATGTTTCAGGTAGCGTATGGGCTTTAATGTTTTCTGGGAATTCGGAAGCAAATACAACAGCATTTAGCGATTCGTCAAAATAAAGTTTCATGTCCACACCATTGTTCCTGACCAAGAACGCTTTGCTACCATAAAAGCCAGCGAAGTTGCTTTTCCTTTTTAGCAGGAAAACGGGTGGCAGATTCTTAAGTACCAGTTCGGTAAGTATGAGCTGTGTGTCACTAATATTCATCTCCGACACCAGCGAAATTAGGTTTTCTTCGGTACCGTTCATGCATAGGATGTACGGGCCCATTTTGAAGGGGTGAACTTGGCTAGCATCGCTGGGCAGCCCGGGAGATGCTTTTCTTGTGTGGAAAAGAAACCATTCTCCCACATCTCTCAAATCTTGCATTTCTTGAGCAGCTTTACTTGCAGGCAATTTATCGGGTAGCCCTTTTTTCCAAACAAAAGAGGAGCCTTTTGTCCTTACGGCAAAGCCATTCCCATCCCCGCCACGTTTTTTCTCTAAAAAACTAAAAAACTCAGACAAATTTGGCAATACACTGCCGAATAAGGCAAAACTTTCTTTGTTAAACAAAGCTATTCTACACATGCATGAAATCCTCCTAACTCTATTAATATTAAAGGAGAACGAGGTGGTTAGAATGAATTCTTACAAGGCAATAAAACTAGCGTTGGGCTCTGGCGGTTACTTTGGCTTTGCCCATATCGGTGTGCTTAAGGTGCTTGAGCGAGAAGGTATTAAAGTAGAAGCTATTTCTGGTTCATCTGTGGGAAGCATTATGGCTGTGTTGCATGCTAAGGGCCTGAGCGCTGATGAAATGGAGAAGGCCTCTTTGGAATTTGCGGAAACGCTTTTTACCTATAGGTCCTGGACTTCCGTAATATCGAATCACATGAGCGAAGAAAAAATGATGAAAGCTGTGGAAGATCTAATCTGGGTAAAAGATTTTTCTCAGCTTAAAATACCCACATTCATATGTGCCACGGATTTAGTTCGTTTTAAGACTGTCTGGTTTTCCGAGGGGGATTTGGTTACAGCAGTACGTGCTAGCATTGCTGTTCCTGGTGTTTTCCCTGCGCTAGAAAAAGACGGTGTTGTATTAGCAGACGGTGGCATACTTGAGCCTTTACCTGTGGATGTGTTTAAGAGTAGCGATGTGCCTGTGGTGGCTGTAAACCTTTACAGTTACGACAACTACGTTGCTTGGGAATTGCCAAGGAACAGGGTAAAAAAGCCTGTGGCGACTCTGATGAGGACCTCAGATGCCATGTTGTGGGCTACTGCACAGCGTCAAAAAGAGTTTTGGTTCATCACCATTGAGCCTGATTTGTCTTGTGCTAATGATGAGAGTTTGTCAGTGAAAGAGAGAGCAGCAGCCATGATCAAAAAAGGTGAAGAGGCGGCAGAATCCGCCTTGCCTGAACTGGAAAAGATGTTCCAAAGGACGTTACCTAAACAGGAAGGAGTGTAGTGTAATCATGGAGGTTGGAATTGTTGGTCTACCTTTATGCGGCAAAACCACACTTTTTAAAGCTTTAACAGGAAATAAAATACCGGTGAAAGATAAGGAAATAAACATGGGGGCTGCATTGGTACCTGATGAGCGAGTGGATGCTTTGGCTGCTGTTTTTAAATCCAAAAAAGTGGTTTATGCATCCATTAATGTGGTGGACATGCCGGGAGTGGATCCTGACGACAGAAAGAGCACGTCACGCTTTTTGGAAGGTGCTCGAAGCGTTGATGCCTTGGTACATGTTGTAAGGGGTTTTGAGAGCGATTTGGTGCCACATCCTATGGGTCGAATAAATCCCAAAGAAGATGCAGAAATACTGGATACAGAGCTCATCTTTGCTGATATGGAAATGGCTGAGAAACGTTTGTCGGCTAAAAAGATCCCGCAAGAAGAAAAGGTACTTCTTGACAAGGCGTCCAAGGTGCTTGAACAAGAACAGCTACTGGTTTATGGAGATTCCCTCACAGAAGAAGAGAAGGAGCAACTTAAGAAAATGGGGTTTGTAACAGCACGGCCTCAGATGTATGTTTTGAATATAGAAGAAAGTACATCAAAATCATTAATTGATGACTTTACAATGTTTGCACATGAGAAGGGGCGTTTATCTTTAGTAGTGAATGCAGAACTAGAATCTGAGATTTCATCATTAGAACCAGGGGAGCAAAAAGCGTTTCTTGAGGAGTACGGCATCGCTGAACCAGCTGTGGTAAGGCTTGCCAAGACTTTGTATGACCTTTTGGGGCTTCAATCTTTTCTTACCGCTGGAGAGAAGGAAGCCAGAGCTTGGACTGTGAAGAAAGGGGCCACAGCTGTCGAAGCTGCTGGAGTAATTCACAGTGATATTGCCCGTGGCTTTATCAGAGCTGAAGTAGTAAACTGGCAAGATTTGGTTAAGGTTGGAGGATGGAAGGAAGCACAGCAGGCAGGCTTAGTACGCCTAGAAAGAAAAGATTACATCATACAAGAAGGAGACGTGCTGTATTTTAGATTTCACGTCTGAGTAGGTCTTCAGCAACAGGATGCCTCATTACGACCATCAAGAGGCCATATACAACGGCTGATATGAATACGTTCAAGAGTGTGTACATGTTTCTCATTGGCAAGAATCTATATAGCGAGTATGTAACTATGCCCATAATCGTTGCGGCAATAAAAGACTTGATCATGGGCTGCAAGCAGGGTCTTAATGTGAGGTGTGGTATTTTGCCTCTGATAAACACATGATACAGGATCACATTTAAGCAAATGGTTATGGATGTTGACAGAGCAAGACCCAGTGCTCCTAGGCCTAAGGGAAAAGCAAGTATGTAGTTAAGTGCAATGTTAAATATTACGCCAGCACTAGCTATTTTCATTGGGGTAGATGTGTCTCCAGTGGTGTAATAGAGCCGTGGGTAAAGCATGCTCAAACCAGCAGCAAAGAGGCCAATCCCGTAGGCTCTTATAAGGGTTCCTGTAACTTGTGCATCTCTTAGCGAGAAATTGCCACGCTGGAACAGCAGTTTTGCCAGTGGGAAACCTAGTATGATCAATCCAATAGCTGAGGGTATCATGATGGCTTGTATGACATTAAATGCTTTCTGAACGCGCCGATTGAGGTCTTGGTAGGCTGAACTATGAAAATCCTCAATGACGTAAGGATAGTAAGCCGCAGAAACACTGGCAGCAAAAATACCAACCACCATAGTCATGAGCTGGTTACCGTAGTTAAGTGCGGCAATGCTTCCTACAGGTAGAAATGAAGCCATTATCTGGTCTACAAGCACATTTATGTACTGTACCGAGCTTCCAAGTAATATGGGAAAAGCTAATACCAAAAACTCTTTGACATAGGGATTTTTGAAATCAACAAAGGGACGAAAAAAACCTGTGTTCTTGCTAGCTATTCTGAGTAGTGGTATCAAAACAAAAACAGCCGCTCCTGAGATGGTTCCTAATGCCAGAAGAAAAATACTTTGATGGGGGAAAGCGAAGTAAGCTAGTACTATGAATAGAAGTATGATGATGTTTTGCATCGGGGCTGAAACCATGTAAGGAACGAAGTCTTTGTAGGCTTGACTTAATCCTGTGAGCATGCCATTCATGACAATGAAAAGCGTGGAAAAAGCAGTAAACCTGAGAAAGTAAACAGCTAAATTAAAACGTGCTCCGCTTTCGCTCAAGAAACCGGGTGCGAATACTGCAACAAAAGGCTGTGGAAAAATGGATAAGATCAGAGAAAAAATAAACAAAGCAAACGCCGTAGTGCCTACAATTGCATTGGCAGCCTGCCAAGCGCTTTGTTCGTCTTTTTCGTGTCTAAGTCTCATAAAAAGAGGAATTAACCCTGCTGAAGTAGAGGCATTTAATAAGCTACCTAGCTGGTTAGGTATGTATTGAGAAATGTTGTATGCATCGCGAATACCACTTAGACCGTAGAGTGAAGCCAAGGCGACTTCCCGAAGAAAGCCTGTTACGCGGCTAATTAGCACAGCAACGGTTACTTGCCCCGTTGCTTTTCTCAAGCTTGGCTGGTTTTCCATAGGCATTTATATGTTAGCATGAAGCGCACTGCAAAACATAAAGGCCTTTGTAAAGACTTTCAGCTCTGTGTTAACATTTAAGCGGAGGGGTGCCCGAACCTGGTAAGGGCCCGGACTCGAAATCCGAGGGCAGCCTTATGGCTGTGTGGGTTCAAATCCCACCCCCTCCGCCAAAGGGTTAATTAGGGTATGTGGCTAAGATTGGATTACGCCCAGTTCTTTCCCCACAGCAGTAAATTGCTCCACAGCAAAATCAAGATCGTCTCGGCTGTGAGTAGCTGAAATCATGACACGCATGCGGGCTTTGCCCTTCGGGACAGTGGGGTAACTAATGGCTTGAGCAAAAACGTTTCTTTCAAAGAGTTTCTTTGAAAACTCCTGCGTTGTGATTTCATCGCCAATCATAACAGGCGTTATAGGTGTTTGGCTGTTACCCAAATCGAAACCGGCTTTTCTCATGTGTTCCTTAAAATAGTTGGCATTTTCCCAAAGTTTCTTTACTAGTTCGTCTGACTCCTGAAGAATTCTTACTGCCTCCATGGAAGCATAAACATCAGCAGCAGTGGGAGCAGAAGAGAAAAGTAGGGGTCTAGCTTTTTGTTTGAGCAGTTCTGCTAGGAGTTTGCTACCAGCGGCAAAACCACCTACCACGCCAAAAGCCTTGGATAATGTACCTATTTCCACATCAACACGGCCCTGTAAACCAAAGTAATCCACTATGCCGCGCCCTGAATCACCGAGTACTCCCTCACCGTGTGCATCATCAACGTAAAGGATGCACTGGTACTTATCTGCCAAGTCAGCCAACTTATCCATGGGTGCTATGTCTCCATCCATGGAGAAAACACCGTCTGTGATAATCATTGCCTTCTTGTAGTTTTGCCTTTCTTGCTTCAAAAGTTCTTCCAAGGTTTGAACGTTAAGGTGAGGATATCGTATGATCTTAGCTCGACTAAGTCTGCAACCGTCGATTATGGAAGCGTGATTCAACTCGTCCGAAAAGATGGCATCTCCTTCACCAACCAAGGCAGGTATGGTGCCTAAATTTGCGCAAAAGCCCGATTGATAAAGAACAGCCGCTTCAGCTCCCTTGAATTCTGCCAGCATTTCTTCTAATTTTTCCTGAGGTAGCTGATCGCCGGCAATAGTTCTCACTGCTGCAGGCCCAGCCCCATAGTCATCTATGCCTTTCTTTGCCGCTTCCTTCAATCTGGGGTGGTTTGCAAAACCCAAGTAGTTGTTAGAGGAAAGGTTCAGAACCTTTTTGCCGTCCACAATGATCCATGCACCTTGGGGCGAGCCAATTTTTCTGATGGTCACGTACAGCCCTTGTTCCCTGCGTTCGTTTAATTCTCTCTCGAATTCTTCCACAGGCATCATAGTGCTACCGCCTCCTTAATCTTCATTTAGTATAATATGACTCATGAGAAAAATAAGGCTATTCTACAGCTTTCTTTGGCTGGTGTTTATTCTACTAAGCGCATATGTTTTCACGTTTTTCCCCGGAACCAAGACAATTCCAAACAAGTTGGGGCCATTTCAGCTATATGCAATCATGATAACGATGGGAGCCATATTCGCTTACTTAGCGGCATTGCTTCTTGGCCCAGTGAAGGGCATAGAGGAAGAGCTCATCGACAAATTTGCTTTAGTTGCCATACCTTTTGGCTTAGTGGGAGCGCGGCTTGGATTTGTCTTGCAAAACGCTGAATACTACCAAAATCATCCGTTGGAAGTTATTGGAATAACTCCAGATGGTTTTGGCCTTTCGGGACTATCCATACATGGAGTCATTGTTGCTGGTGTCCTTTGTTTGCTGCTTTTCTATGGATGGGTTGGTCTTAGAACACTGGATTTAGGCGACTTAGGTGCTACTATACTGCTTATTGGTCAAGCTTTTGGTCGCTTCGGGAATTTCTTTAACCAGGAACTTTACGGTTACCCTACCAGTGTGCCCTGGAAAATGTTCATCGACCCAGCACACCGATTGGCTGGATATTATGATCAAGCTTTCTATCATCCCACGTTTTTCTACGAGGGGTTCTTGTGCTTGCTGGGGGCGACCATTCTTGCATACAGGTTCTTACATAAAAGAAGGTTCAGGGGTCAAATTGTTTTGGAATACCTCATGCTTTACAGTTTAATAAGGTTTGTTGTGGAGTTTTTCCGTATAGAGCCCCCATCATTGTGGGGGCTCCATACGGCACAGCTGCTGTCGCTGGTTATTATAGTCCTTTGTGGAATTATGTACGTACTGACTCTGAGATTTGGACAAAAACTCTTCGTTGGCGAGGCCCGTCAAACTCCATAAAGAAGATGCCCTGCCAAGTTCCTAATGAAAGTTTGCCTTGGTGAATAGGCACAGATATCGATGAACCTACTACTGAGCATAAAAAGTGGGCATCGGAGTTCCCTTCCAAATGTGTCCATTCCATTCCAGCTGTCAGCTTGACCAAAGCATTCATGATGTCATGTATGACCGATGGGTCTGCATGCTCATTTATCGTGATCCCTGCTGTGGTGTGGGGCACGTAGACCACACAGATGCCTTCACTCACGCCAGAATTATGGACCACATCTTCTATGTCCCGAGTTATGTCAACTGCTGCACGCCTAGAAGGTGTTCTCACTGACAGCTCAATCATGGCGTATCTCCCAGCGAATTTCTTTTTCAATATCAGGTCTTAAAGTTGCTGATACGCCGCAATACTTTTGCTGAGAAAGTTCAATGGCTTTTTTCAGGTTATCCTCATTTACATTTCCGTATGCTACATAAGTCAATATGATTTTCTTTACGTATTTTGGGTGTTCTTCAGCGCTTTCTCCTTCCACATTTACTACTAGTTTTTCTAAAGGTTCTTGCATTTTCTTTAAAATGGAAATCACGTCCATAGCGGTGCAACCTGCTAACGCAGCTAGTAGCATTTCTTTAGGTCTTGGCCCCTGCTCCAGTCCACCGTTGTCCTTGGGGCTGTCCATAACAAATGCAAATCCACTCCCTGTGCGTGCTAAAAGCTGCATTCCTTCGACTTCATGGACTTCCACTTTTAACGTACCCATGCAGACTTACACCTCCTTTAACTTATCCATACCGCAAAAGCTCTTACTCTATGCTGGCAAGCAAGCTCTCTATGGATTTTTGAATACTTGCCATTTGGTCACGCATCTTGACCAACTCTTCGTTTGTTGTAATAGCAAGGACTTCTTGAGCATGTTTTATGTGCTCTAGAGCTGTGTTTAAATCCGTGCGCGCAGCATCTTTGTTCCCTTGCGCTAAGTAAAGTTGTGCTCGGTTTGACAGAAGAATGGCTAGATTCATGCGTGCTGAATAGAACTGATGATCCCAGTTTACAGCTTTCTCAAAATACTCAATGGACTTATCTAACCCGCCTACTTTTGCGTAAACGTTTGCCATAGTTGCATACAAGTTTTCAGGTGCCCAGGTAGTGGACTCATACTGCTGAGCCTTCGCTATGGCTGTGGCTACCACGTTATTTGCTTCATCTGGACTAGCGGTTTGTGTTAAATCCCAATAGTAAGAAGCAGCTCTAAGATAGTTTATGGCATAGTAGGACTCGTTTGGGTTATAAGCCATAGCTTTATCAAGAAAATACAGAGAGCTTGCAATGACCTGTGGCTTTTGTTCGTCAGTTAAAGAAGCCTGGTTGGATTCATAATACCGCATGTTCCCCAAACCGCTTCTAAAATACGACTCGGCTTTCCATGCGTTGAAGTAATAGTAACCGTTGTAAAGTGAAAGTCCCAGCAAAAGAGCCCAAGCTACCAAAGTGGTCGGTTTTACCCATGGTTTTGTCTGTTTGATTTCCTCAGTTGGCCTGACATAGATGTTGTAAGAAGCCATAATCAGACCGAGTAAAGCGTAGAACATCATCAAGGAAGGTAGCATGTCAAAAATGGTTACCAGGTTCGTAGCGTATGCCACCAAGGCGGCAGCTATGCCAATAATAAGCATCTTTTCTTTTTTGGGCTCAGCCATTTTGAGTGTTTTGTAAAGCATTCCCGCTGCTGCTATGAAGATCCATGCATAGAAGACAAAACCTATAATGCCCGCTTTTGCAAGCACGCCCAGAAAATTGTTATGCGGGTCGTCGTAGTTAACGTTTGGTTCCAGTTGTGAAAGCTCTAAGGGTTTGTACGGCATAAACCCTCGCCTGAAACTTTCAATGCCGATACCAAATAGCTTTCCATCAAGAGTATTCTCAATAGAAAAACCAATAGTGTGTTTCCACAAAACCAAACGAGTACCAACTGTGGAACCGAGTTTCTCAGCTATGGTTACAGGTGGTAGAGAATAGATTTCGTAAACTCCAAATATGCCGACGGCTAGCACAACCACAACTAATATGGCGCTAAAGCGCCACAGTTTTGCATGGTCGCGTCTATCTAAGAAGACCAAGTTTATAAAAGCCCACAATGTTAACCCAACACCTATGCCCAAGACAGCTGAAAGCAAATCTGTCATGCGGTTTGCTGGGAAAACTAGCAGCGTAAGAACAAAGAGTGCTAATGCAACGCCTAAGGCAGCGTACAGCCATTTCTCATTTTTCTTCTTGTCGTCACCTGTAAAGAACGTGTGGAAGGTAAGAAAACCCATGGTTAGACCTCCGAAAGCGCCCATGACACCACCCTGAGCTGTAACCATGAGACTGAAAAACTGCAGTGCAAAGCTGGTTAGCCATATCCAGGTGTTGTCACTACCAAGATCGCTCAGTAGCCTTCCGAATGTGAGAAAGGTTGTGATCACCATTACGGGGCCAAAAAAGTCAGGGTTACCCATGAATCCGAATGCTTCTGTGCCGTAACCCGAAGTAAATCCTAGTGGGTCGAAGCCGAAAAACTGCGATATACCTACTAGGGCATTAACTGTTCCAAAGACAATTAGGGTGTCCACAACGATGTTAAGTAGATTCTTCCTGTCTACAACGCCAGCCAATATGAACGCTAGCGATATGGCTTGTAGTTGTACAATGAGTCCGATTTGCCGCTCGTAAACGCCCAAAAACGATATTACAGGTGTTATGGAAAATATCGTGGAGAATACTAGGGACAGAGCATAGCCGATGATGGGGATAAGCAACGGGGTTTTAAGCCATTTTTGGTCTTTCCACAAACTCAGGAAAAGTATCCACGAGCCCAATACAAGCCAAAGCCATGTAAAAACAGCAGATTTCGTCAAATCAAAGGCTCTAGTCACTGCACGAGAGTAGAAAACAAGTGGAAAAACAAGAAGAATCAAACTCAGGGTCACAAGAAGTACAGGTGTTGGACCTTCAGAAGTGCGGCGCTGACTTTTTTTTGCCATTTAATTTGCCTCCTTTTCTATGAGTTCCAGTGTTTTTAAGTAATGTTCTTCTTTGTCAATGTCGAACCCAAATTCCGGGCGAGAGGTAAACACAGGGTACGCTTTAACATGAAAACGACTCTCAATCATTTTCCAGATGTAGGGTACATCCAGAGTACCAGTCACTGCTTTAAATATTGTCCCGAGCCCCAAAATGGTTGCCACCTTTAGAGGGCTTTTGCGGTTTCCCAACAAATCATCTGCTCTTTTCACTTCTCTCATAAAAAAGTCTTTTCTAATGAGAACCCCATTGGTCAGTTTAAAGTAGCCTTCTTTTAGTTTCACGTAGGTACGAGGAGCTCCAGGAAATGCTTGTTCGATACTCTCTTTGGGTACAATGAGCACATAGATGTCGCGCTCTCCCCCCTCCTGAGCTTCTCTTATGAGCTGTTTAATGCTTTCTGCTGTAACAAAAGGCATGTCAGCTGACAGAACGAGCAGGAATTCTGTGTCAAGTTCTTGAGCTGCATTTGTCAAAGTTTCGGCAATGTTGGATGTGGCATCAACATGTGGTTCTAAATGGTATTTTTCTGCTAACCATGAATCGGTAGCAATAACGCAAGGAAGGTTTGTCTCTTTGACACCGTTCCAAGTGTGAACAATTAAAGGCGTTTCATTCTCCACTGGCAGCTCCAATTTGGTTTGTACACCGTACTTTTCCACCCAATCCTCCTTGGATGAACCAGCTAACACTAATATGCCAATGTCCATCATTTTGGCGACCACCTTTCTATTAAGAATATTCTAAAGGGTAAATCAGGATACTTCCTTACCTTCGCCAAAGGTGCAAAGAATGCAGAGCCGGAACCCGTCATAATAAAGGGCCCGAAGGACATTAAATGCTCACGCAAATCCCTTAAAGTTGCATCCAAATAATGTTCAAACACATTGCCAAAGCAGCTTTCGAAAGTATCTTTGTCACCCTCTTTTAAAGCTCTCAAAGCTTGTTCTGTATAATCAGTTGCTACTGGATTAGCATCCCACCTACGGTACAACTCTTTAGTTTCAGCAAGGAAAGGTGGAAACACGACCAGAAGCTCTAAAGGAAAAGGTAATTCCAAAGGTTTTATATTTGTTTGATCTCCTTCTACCAAAGCTAGCTTACTGCTGTCTAGCAGAAAGTAAGCATCACGGCTGGAGGGCCTTACCCCAGTGTATGATGCAATCAATGCATCATCTGCTGCTGAGCCTCCGAGACCATAACCTGTGGGTATGGACTGGAAGATGTACGCAGAACAAGGTTTTCTTAAATAGGTTTTATAGGCTTTTGAGTTTGTGTAAGGTATATCAAGCTTTTCTATGCGAAAAAGTCCAGGATCCCTCCAGAAAAGCCCCTTAGTTTCTACGGGTATTTTTAAGAATAAGGATCTTATAAGATGCACTTCTCCCTGTGTTCCGATTATATCCAAGGTCAAATTGACTTTCCCTCTTATTTTTCTAAGCTCCGGCATTTTGTTCTCCCTCAAGAAAGCAGCGCGTTTCTCATGAAAGCTTCATTGCCTATTAGTACATTCTCTACTGAACAGGTTTTGTTAGCAATGTCTTGATAATGCTATTATACATACATGGGAGGTGCAAACCTTGACTATCGACGAGGTAATGAAATGCATCAAGGATGAGGGAATTTCTCAGGTTGATCTGAAGACTACTGACATTTGGGGAAGATGGCGGCATGTGACTTTGGCCAGTACGTATTTTAGTGAAAAAACGTTTACCGAGGGTGTGGGGTTTGATGCCTCGAACCTAGGGTATGGAAATGTGGTCCAAAGTGACTTGCTCATGATTCCAGACTCCAGTACGGCCTTTATTGAGGAACGAGAAGGGCAAAGACTTCTCTCCATGATATGTGATGTTTACAGCGTTGATAATGGAAAACCCAGCCCGCTGGATCCCAGAGGGATCTTGCGTAAAGCGGTTAGTTCTATTTCAGACGTTGCTGAAAACGTCATGTTGGCACCCGAGTATGAGTTCCACGTATTCAACAGCGTGGCTTTTAACTTGGCACCTAACGAAGTGTTCTATGGTGTAGACGGTGAAGAGGGTTTCTGGAACGAAGGTGTAACTGGAGAATACATTATTGGTAAGAAAGGTGGCTATCACCAAGTTACACCATTTGACACTTTGGCTACCCTGCGCGGAGCCATTGTGGAGAGGTTAATGAGCTTAGGAGTACCAGTGAAATATCACCATCATGAGGTGGGCACGTGTCAGGTGGAAATAGAACTGGATTTTTGCGATGCTTTGAAAGCTGCTGACTATACCATGCTTATCAAGTATGTGGCAAGAAACGTGGCAAAAAGGATGGGTTACGTGGTCAGTTTTATGCCAAAACCGCTGTACGACGAAGCCGGAAATGGTATGCACGTGCACCAGTACCTTGTCAAAAATAGTGTGAACATTTTTAGTGGTCAGGAGCTATTTGGATTGTCCAGCACGGCACTTTCGTACATTGCTGGTGTCCTCACTCATGGCAAGTCTTTAATGGCTTTTACAAACCCTACTACAAACTCATATCGAAGACTTACCCCAGGTTTTGAGGCACCCACTACAGCTGTCTTTGGGTTGGGTAACCGAACTGCGGCTGTGAGGATTCCAGCTTATGTGAAAGATCCTTCAAAGGTAAGAATCGAGTTTAGAACCATCGATGCGACTACAAATCCGTATCTGGGATTTGCTGCCATGGTTTTGGCTGGTGTGGACGGAATACGTCGTGGGCTTGATCCCGTATCTTTGGGTTATGGCCCAGTTGAGGACTCTGCAGAAGGTAGGGGAGAACAGCTAGCTACGTCTTTAAGTGAGGCATGTGATGCATTGCTTAAAGATAACGGTTACCTAAGTGGTGTATTCCCTGAAGCACTCATTGAAAGGTGGACCCAGAAGAAGCTTCAGGAAGAGCGAGAAGTAAATCGTGTCCCAAATGCCTTGGAATTCAAGCTGTATTTTGACGTTTGACCAAAGTAGCCCATCTAACATATTGTTCTACTGTAATTTGTTCTGGCCGGAGGCTGGTATCAATACCAGCCTCTTCTGCTTTTTTTAGTAATAAAGGTTCTTTCTTTAATCCGCTTCTTAACATTTTCCTGCGCTGCTGGAATGCTCTCTTTACTACGTGTTCCAACACTTCAGGATCAACGACTTCCTCATATCCGTAGATTCCTTCTAGTTTGACTACCACTGAGTCAACTTCAGGTGCTGGATAAAAACAATTTTTAGTGACATGGAACAACATTTCAGGCTTGGTAAAACTCTGTACAAACACACTTAAGGCTCCATAGGTTTTTGATCCAGGATTTGCTACCATGCGTGCGCCCAGTTCTTTCTGAACCATGAATACCATGGTTTTGGGCTTCATTTGAAAGAATACTTTCTCCAATATGGGTGTTGTTATGTAGTAAGGTAGATTACCAACTACTGTGGGAATCTCTGTCGGCCGAGGTATCCACTTTAAGAAGTCTTCATAAACAAAAACCACATTTGGAAAATCAGCTGTGATCATGTTGTGCAGTGCTTTCAGACGCTGATCAATCTCAATAGCTATGACGTTCTTGTAGTGTGAAGCAAGTCTTACTGTGAGCATGCCAGTGCCTGCGCCTATTTCCACAGCCACATCGTCATGTCCAGCTGCAGCAACGATCTTGTCTGCTACGTGATCGCAGATCAAGAAAGACTGACCCAATGTTTTCTTAGGGCTAATGGAAAACTGTTTAAGAAGTTGAGGAATGTCTAATCCTTGCCAAGGACGTAAACTTTTACCACTCTGCGGCCCCACTGGTAGCATTCCTTCACAGTGTTAAAGTACACATCTATTCTGTTTCCCTTTATCTTGCCACCTACATCTTCTGCCACAGCATAACCGTAGCCTTCAATGTAAAGTTTTGTACCTAAAGGGATTACCTTTGGATCTACGGCAACTACTCCGTAGCGCACACGGGTTCCCATGGCGGTACGGGTGCCAATGCCTGGTTCTTCAGCGCTGTACGCGGTAGCTACCATGAGTATTTCTTGCGCTTCACCTCTGTAAGTTCCTTGTCCCAGTGCTACCACCTTATCTCTTCCTTGCTGCACGATCTGCTCTTTAATCAGTTTGCGTTCCACAACTTTGCCATCTACTTTTTTAATCTGCCAAGTTTGTTGTTTTATTGTGGGAGCGCCAGAGCTTAGAACAGCACTTCTACCGCGAGCTACCGTGTTGGATGGCTGTACTATGACTTTTGGGGGAATGTAAACGTAGTTCACATTTGTAGTAACCTCAACGCTTTGCACTAGCAGTACATTGCCTTGCTTCTTAACTTCAAAATTACTGCCTGTGGCACTTATGACTTTAAGAATATTTTTGTCCGAATAAGGAGTGGTAAGCTTTAAGGTCTTGCCTTGCATTTTTACCGTTTGGGTGGGCATAGGTAGCGTAGTAAAGCCCTTGGCAGGCACCAAGGTTAAAGAAAACAGTAGCAGGACGCAAGCAATAATCTTCATAACCGATCCACCTCACAATTTGCAGGATTTAACTTGTCTAAGAAAATGTTATGCTACATTATAGCATATAGGGAGGTGGTACCTTGTTTGCTAAGGATGACTTGCAAAAGGTAGCCCAGGAGTTATCAGATATAACCCCTGATTTTTTTGACATTTTTATAGAGGAAAGAAGTAACAAGTCTTTGGTTCTAGAAAGCCAGAAGTTGGAAAGGCCATCTGCGGGCACTGTATTCGGTGCCAGTTTAAGGGTTATTGTCAACGGGGCGACTTATTTCTCCGTGGTAGATAATCCGACGTTGGAGGGCATGTTTAATGCAGCGAGAGAACTTAAAAGTAGCGTGAAGCATACAGTTGCAGAACCGGGTAAAGTATTTACCATAAAGACTGTTGAGCCACCGTTAAAGAAAAATCCGTGGACACCATGGCAAGAACTTGGTGAAGTTGCCGATTATTTGAAAGCCACTGACGAATGTGCAAGAAGCTACGATCCAAAGGTAGTTCAAGTTACTTCTTACATTAATCAAGAAGTTTCCCGTGTGCAAATACTAAACAGTTTGGGTAACTTTGCTGAGGAAGAGCGTAGTCGTACTAGGGCTTTTTGCCTTGTGTACGCCAGTGATGGAACTGCTGTGGAAGTTGGCTCTGACAATCAAGGCAAAATAGGGGGGTTAGAGCTACTCGCCCATTATCCTCCTGAGTCCTTAGCGGCAAATGCTGCTAAGGTAGCTGTGTCTAAACTAAGCGCTGTTACTGCTCCCAGTGGGGAGTTTCCTGTCATATTGGGCCCCGGATTCGGTGGTGTCATATTCCACGAGGCTATTGGACACAGTCTAGAAGCTGACGGTATAAGAAAACAAGTTTCAGTCATGCGAGGAAAACTAGGTGAACGCTTGGCAAGTCCTAAAGTAACACTGATTGATTCAGGTATAGTACCTGACGAATGGGGTTCCAATGCCTTCGACGATGAGGGATTTCCCAATCAGGAAACTGTCTTAATAAAAGATGGCATTTTAGTCTCCTACATGAGTGACTACTTGGAGCACTTGCTTACCGGTTTTCCCCATACCGCTAACGGTCGTCGTGAAAGTTATGAATACATTCCTTACCCACGCATGAGGAACACTTTCATAAAACCTGGAAAAGACACATTCGAAGACATGCTTACTTCTATTAAGAAGGGCTTGCTCGCCTTGAAATTTGGTGGAGGTCAAGTGGACCCAGTTACTGGTAACTTCATCTTCGGTGTTACTGAAGGTTATCTTATTGAAGATGGCAAGGTTACATCACCTATCAAGGATGTGAGCATGGTTGGCAACGGTTTAACCATATTGGAAAACATTGAGGCAGTGAGCGGTGAGGAAGACATGGATTTCATGCCAGGCATGTGCGGCAAGGAAGGGCAATCGGTTCCGGCTGGAATTGGAGAACCCTACGTTATGGTTTCTCGCATTCTCATAGGAGGTGAGTAGTTTGGAGCTAAAAAAGTACATTGATTACATAGCAAAAGACAAAGGTGATGGTGACATCTTTTACACGCATTCCACAAGCAAAACTATAAGAATGGGTTGCTTAGATGGAAAAGTGTTTTTGGAGGAGGTTTCGTCAAAGGAAACTTCAGGATACGGCGTGAGAATTTTTAAAGAGGGGCGAACAGGTTTCAGCTTTGGTAACAAGACCGATGAAGAGAGCGTTCTGCAAACTATTGACTATGCTGAACAAGCTTCACAACTTGGGGAGCCTTTAGCTGTGGAATTACCCCGTAACGAAGGGAAACAAGAGGAATCTGCGAAGTCGGAAAGGGATCTCAATGAAATCTTGGAAACGATTAGCGAAATCTTTCTTTCTAAAGGCGTTAAGAAATTCGAGGCCACTGCTGGAATAGAAACTTCTTTTTGGCAATTGGTTAACACTGCGGGGACAGATGTGACCTCTAGTGAGAGTGGTTATTCGGTTGTGGTCATGCCGGTGGTGTCAGGTGAAGGTGAAAACGCCAACTATTGGTTTTCTGTAACAAATGATCCCCAGACCCTTGACTTGAATGAAATAGTTCTGCGTTCGTTGAACCGCGCTTACAGTTCTCTGGATGGGAAAAGTATGAGTTTCAAGGGCTTACCAGTAGTTTTTGACTCCTTGGAGTGGGCTGAGCTGTTAGGATTTTTGTTGGATTCCTTCGGTGGCAAGAACGTGGAGAGGCAGAAGAGTTGCTTTTCTGGAAAGGTGGGGCAACGAGTCCTATCGGAGCATCTCAGCCTGAAGCTGGAAAACAGTCATCCAAAGGTGCTTGGTAAGTATTTCTTCGACCATGAAGGTGTAAGCGTAAAACCTGCTTTCTTACTCAAAGATGGTACATTTGTTGAGCCTTACTACGGCCTAGCTGCCGCCGCTGAATTCGGCAAAGAGCCTACGGGTGTTGGACATCGATTTTCCTTCCGAACACAACCAAACGACGTTCCATTCATTTGTCACGTGCAAGTGCAGGGGTTACCATCTCTTGATTCACTGGATAAGTATTTGCTCGTTACTTCCTTGAAGGGCATACATTCTGGATTAAACGCTGTAAGTGGTGCTTTTTCCATAGGAGCTGATGGCACCTTGGTAAGCGGAGCAGAACGTGTTCCTTTGAGCGGTATTACTCTAAGTGGCAACATTTGGGATGTCCTTAACAATATCATAGCGGCTACTCCCGAGGAAGAGGCGGTACCTTCTAGCACGTGGCTAGTAAGTCCATTGGTAGCACTGGATGGCATAACAGTTACTGGTTAGAAGATCGGTCCTTGCCACTTGACCCTTTTCTGAGAGCAGATAGGATTACTGCAAGATCACTCATATGAACGCCTGCTAGCCGGGAGGCCTGACCCAAGGTGGATGGCTTTGTCTTTTTGAGGACATCCAAAGCCTCTCGGCTAATAGGCAAACCGTCGTATTGAAAATCTTGCGGTATGTTCAGGTTTTCGAGCTTCTTGATAGAGTTTAGTAAGCTCATCTCTTTTTGCAAATACCCCTCGTATTTGACTTCTATTTCCACGGTGAGTTTTTCTTCATCGCTCAATACAGCAATTTCCGGTATAAACTGCTCCATATCACCTAAATGAACCTCGGGTCTTCTAAGTACGGTTTCGGCTTTCACAGGTTGTTTTAAAAATGGGAAATATGTAGGTGATACGCTAGTTTCTTTCAGTTTGTTGAATACTTCATCCATTTTTGTCTTTCGTTCTTGGACCTTTGAGTATTCGGCTTGAGTGAGAATGCCTCTAGAATGAGCCTTTTCTGCCAGGCGCCATATGGCGTTATCTTGCCTGTGAATCATACGAAATTCTGATCTGCTTGTTAGCATCCGATACGGCTCAGCTAGTTCTTTGGTGGTGAGTTCATCAATAAGGGTGCCAATAAAACCTTCGTGACGCAGTATGGTGAATGGTGGCTCTCCTAAGGCCTTCAATGCAGCATTTATACCAGCAATAATGCCTTGGGCAGCTGCTTCCTCGTAACCTGTGGTGCCGTTTATCTGGCCAGCTAAGAATAAGTTTTTCACGTGTTTTGCCTCCAACGTGATGTTCAGTTGCATTGGCCAAACCATGTCATAATCAACTGTATAACCTGGTCTTATGATTTCTACCTCTTCCAAACCTTCAATTGTCCTTAATACTTTCTGCTGAATATCTACAGGCAGTGAAATAGCTAGGCCATTTGGGTATATCTCTGATGTACCCAAACCCACAGGTTCAAGGAAAATGAGATGTTCTGTTTTCTCTGGAAACCAAACAGCTTTTTCTTCTATGGAAGGACAGTAGCGTGGTCCCACACGCACCATGGTGCTAGCACGAGAGGCTGTAAGGTTTATGTTCTCTCTTACTAAAGCCATGGTTCTGGCGTTAGTTCTTACCATGTACACGGGTTTGTAACCAGGGGGATTTGGTTCTTCCCAGAATGAGAATGATAGACCTGGATCGTTCTCCTGTATTGTAGCTTTCGAGTAATCTATGGTTTTCTCATCGATTCTTGGAGTAGTTCCAGTGTTAAATCTACCCATGGAAAAACCAAGTTTCTTAAGATCCTCCGAAATACCTGTGGCAGGAAATTCTCCCCATCTACCTGCCGGTTTGCTCCAGCTTGAAATGTAGATTCTGCCTTCTAAGAAGGTCCCTGTTGTAAGAATAACTGTTTTTCCTTCTATGTGGCGTCCATCTTCCGTTTGCACACCGTAAACAGTATCCTGGTCATAAAGTAGGCCGTTCACATGGGCTTGCATGAGCTCCAAGTTCTTTGCTTGACTCAATCTATTGAGCATTTCGCTGGGATAAAGATATTTGTCTACTTGTGCTCTGTTAGCCCAGACAGCGGGTCCTTTGCTTTTATTTAATACACGCGCTTGAATGTAAGAACGGTTTGTTACTCTACCCATGAGCCCTCCCAAGGCGTCTATTTCTCTGACCAGCTGAGATTTGCCTGGACCTCCAATAGCTGGATTGCAGGGTAAAAGTGCCACGGTATCAATGAAACTTGTTATTAAGAGAGTTTTTGCGCCTAGTTTTGCAGCTATGAAAGCAGCTTCACAGCCTGCATGGCCTGCTCCCACCACAATCACGTCATAAGACATCGTACTCTTTACTCCCTCCAACTTTCACTCTTTAGTAGTGCGTGCATTCAATATGATACCTGCCCATTGGACTTTATCACCTTCGTAAGCCACAGCAATCTGGCCAGGGGTTATTGCCCTTACTGGTTGACTGAACCTTAAGGTTAGGATGGGTTCATTACTTTGTTCTACGAAAGCTGGTACAGAGTGTGCTCGATATCGTATTTTTATGTCAACTTGCCGAGTAAGTGCAGAGAATTGATTCATCATTACCACGGTCATATATTCAGAGAAGAGCTCTTCAGACGTTCCTACGTGAACGGTGTTACTGATAGGATCTATCTTTTTAACATAGAGCGGCTCTCTGTGAGCAACGCCTAAGCCACGTCGTTGCCCCACAGTGTAATAAGGGTAACCCCTGTGTTCTCCTATGATGTGACCACGAAAGATTATGGGCCCCGGCTTTGTTACTTCACTGATGTTCTGCGTGATGAATTGTTCCATGCCTCCGCGAGGCATGAAGCATATGTCTTGGCTGCTTCTTGGGACGTGCTTTATCCCGTGTGAGTGAGCGTAGCTTATCACTTCTTCCCGAGTCAGCTCGCCTAATGGGAATAAGACCTTTGCCAAAACCTGCTTTTCTACAAGTGCAAGCATATAGGATTGATCTTTCCACGAGTCTATCGCCTTGTAAAGGTTTCCCTCTCTTTGACGAGCATAGTGACCAGTAGCAATGGCATCAAAGCCTTTTTGCATTGCCAGTTCTACAAAAGCGCCGATTTTTACACAGCGATTGCAGAATACACAGGGGTTTGGGGTAAGACCTTTTTTCACCATGGCTTTAAATATGTTAATTACGTGTTTCTGAAAGGTTTCCGTTAGATCCCAGACCTCAAAAGGAACGCCTTGGTTCATAGCGACACGTTTGGCTAGTAACTGGCTGTCCACAGAGCAGCAGGTTTTTTCCTGGTATTCACCCTCTGGTAACATATTTAAGAAAACAGCTGTCACATGATGGCCCTCTTCTTTGAGGCGTAGTAAGCTTACGGTGGAATCGATGCCACCTGATAGTCCTACTGCAATTTTCATGGTAAAACATATTATACTATGTTGTACTGGACCCCCCTATAAGGGGGTATATTATAACCATGGAGGTGTACGTAGTGGAGTTTAAACCATTATATAAACAGGATGCGAAAAGTGAAGAAGAAATGAAGGTTTTTGAGGCACTAGAAGGAGTCATAGATCCTGAAATTGGCTTCGATGTGGTTAATCTTGGTCTGATCTATGGTTTGGAAGTAACCGATCAAAGTGTTAATGTGAAAATGACTATGACGTTTGCAGGATGTCCCTTAATGGATTACATGGTTTCGCAGGTTAGAGAAGTACTGAAGTCTTTAGCTATAAGGCCTGAGGTTAATGTGGATCTGATTTTTGAACCTGCATGGACGCCAGAATTTATCAATCCAGCAATTATGAACCCAGAGGCTGCTAAATAGCAGCCTCTTTTCGTTTATTTATGGTATTTTTCTCCTTTGATAATGGTCAGTGCGCGGTATAACTGTTCAAGAAAAAACAACCTTGCCAGTTCATGTGGAAATGTCATCAGAGACAGCGAAATTCGCATTTTTGCATTATCCTTGAACGCTTCAGAAAAACCTTCTGGCCCACCGATATAGAAATAGACATCATTTGATTGAGTGGTGAGCAGATCTCCAATGAAAGAAGAAAACTCTTCCGATGTCATTAACTTACCTTGGGCGTCCAATACTATGTGAAATCCCTCTTTAGCAATCATGTTGAATGGGTTTTCTTGTTTCGTCTCCACCATAGTTATTGGTATGTAATGTTTAATGCGCTCGTAGTAGTCTTTTACACCTTCGGCTACATACCCATTTTTCAGCTTTCCTACTGCTACAATGTGAACTTTCATGCTTTCATTTTATGAGAAGACTCTGCGAAAGGGTGTCTGTTTAGCAGAAGAAAGAGATCGCTGAAAACGGTATGGCTGATTCAAAAATGTTTTGCACCAGCTGGGGTTTTAGTAGAATGAAGAGCCGGCCAGTAGAAGCCGACTCTTCATTTCTCTAACGTCCAAGTAAGACTTTTGCTGCTACAAAGCCTAAGAAAATACCCACAATACCCATTACGCCAGAAAGGGTAGCGGGGGCAGGAACTGGTAGTCTCAGAAATGCAAACAAGAACCCTACCAAGAACCCGACAATGGTAGCTAATAGCACCTCAAGCAACTTATCATCACTCCTAACCTACTGTACCTTAAGTTCAGGCAAAAGTTAAGGCTTTCACCGTCACTGTTATTCATGATACGATATGAGCCATAATGAGTACACAAAAATAGTTAAGGGGTGATGTACTCATGGATGAAACGTTTTTAACCACTGAAGAAGTGGCTAAAGTGCTACGTGTAAGCATGCAAACTGTTCAAAACAGGTTGCATGCTGGCGAAATACAAGGCACAAAAATAGGCAAATAGTGGCGCTGAGTTCTTTCATTCAGCGCTAGGTGAAGGCTATGCTACTGTGCCTGTAGCTGGACACAGAGAGACATGGCCAGTTAGAAGCAAAAGCGAACCTAATGGGGCCAGAGCTACCAGTCTTTACACGGCTGGCTGAAAAGGACGGCGCTATCTATTTAGACCTAGCAAACGACCAATGGGAAGCGGTAGAAGTTACCCCTGTTGGCTGGCGCATAATATCAGACCCACCAGTGAAGTTTCGGCGTACTAAGGGCATGCTTCCGCTTCCATACCCTGTACGTGGCGGTAGCATTGAAGAGTTAAGACGGTTCGTTGATGCCCTTGATGATACAACGTGGCGCTTGCTTGTTGCTTTTTTGATTGCAGCGATGAGACCCACTGGGCCCTATCCAGTATTAATACTACAGGGCGAACAAGGGACTGCAAAATCTACCACTGAAAGGGTACTGCGTGAGCTAGTAGACCCCTCTACAGCCCCACTACGGACCATATCCAGAGATGAACGAGACCTAGCCATAGCAGGCACTAATAGCTGGTGCATCGTGTTTGATAACTTAAGCGGCATACCGGCTGTCTGACGCTATATGCAGGCTAGTAACAGGCATGGAGCTTTCTAATCGGACATTGTATGAAAACGATGAAGAAACAAGTTTTTCTGCTATGCGGCCTGTGATTCTTAACGGCATCGATGACCTGGTAACACGGCATGACCTATTGGACCGCTCACTGGTTTTGAATCTGCCAGTCATCGATAAGGCAAAAAGAATTGATGAGCAGACTTTTTGGCGTGCTTTTCAAGAAGCCTATCCTTGCATTTTTGGATGCAGTGGCAGTAGGCCTGCGGAACATTGACCACGTAAGAATAGCTGAGCTGCCACGTATGGCTGATTTTTCAAAGTTGGTTGTAGCATGTGAGCCGGCTTTACCCTGGCCCACATGCGGCTTTTTAGCGGCATATACCGGTAATAGAGCTGAAGCTGTGGCGCTGGAGCTGGAGTCTGACCCTGTAGCTGTAGCAGTAAGACGCTTAGTAGAAGAAAGGGGCAGCTGGGAAGGTACAGCCTCTGAGCTACTTGAAGTCCTAGAGCCCTATGTCCCTGACAACACGATAAAGACGTAGCTGGCCCAAAACAGCACAAGCACTCAGCAACAGGCTAAAACGTACAGCAACGTTCTTGCGTCAAACAGGCGTAGAAGTGGAATTCTACCGTTAAGGGTCTAGTGGTTCACGTCTTATAAGGATGAGAGACTGGCTAAAAGAATAAGACTGTAAACGCTGTCCGTGCTGTCTGCACTGGTCCAGTACTGATATTTTCAGTGTTTGTTTGCGGACAGCACGGACAGCAAAAAACATCTTTTTTCTTGATGAAGGGTAGACTTTCCAAAACAGGTCAAAAAAATAGTTCATCACGTTTTGTCTTAAAAAAGGGCCTTGTTTTATTCTGCTGTTCATCAATTTCATCATTGTTTGCGGTATCGATACCGCACTATGCGGAATGGAGATATTTTCTGCGTTTTCTAGCATTTTTTGTGCTGGGGGAAGAAAAAACTAGCAAGGTTTTGAGAATAAAACTGTAAAACATCGTCCATATCATCCAATAAAACTAAGAAAAACTAGGCGCTGCCAAGGTTTGTTTTTGGACGATCTGGACACATGATGTTCAATGATCGTCCAAAAAAACACGAAAATATCAGGCTTTCTGATCATGCTGGCGCTACTGACGATGAAAAACATCTTTTTTCTTAATGAGGTAGCTTATGGCTACCAGCTAAAAAGGCTTAGAAGTACAAAAAGAAGTCATTAAGGCGATGGAAAACTACAGAGCCGAGCAAGACGTCATAGTAACATTTTTGAACGACTGCTGCGTAACAGCCCCACAAGCAAAAACTGCTGTTAAAGAGCTCTATAAGGTGTATCAGGACTGGTGTGAGGAAAACGGAGAACGTCCACTGTCTCAGCGTGACCTAGGGGCCAGGTTAGCTGAACGTGGTTATGAACGGAGGCGTGATGGTAAAACTGGCAATTATATGTGACGAGGGTTAAGCCTTAGGTAAATGTTCGTATTTGGGTTACATGATTTGTTGTTGAATAATTTACTGCTACACACGCTAGGTGTATTTTCAATAATTTAGATATATTTAGGGTTTCAGGAGGCATGATAAATACAGTGGCGGTTGGGATCGAATGACGAGATTTTGCATGGGTAATGACGAGATTTTGCGTGGTGTATAACGAAAACATGTTATCGTCATTCGTCTATTATGGCATAATAGCTACATGCAAGAGAATGGGGAGGGGAATATGGACGAACGAAAGGCAATTACGTTACGGAAACCTAGTGGAACTGTTTCTATTTTCACCTCCATGGATCTTCTGCAGCGTAAAGTTTACGACGCTTTTCTGTATATTGCTCAACAGCAATTGGCGGAAGACCCAGAAACGGTCTGGTTTGAAATTGACCTCAAGACGGTAAGGATGTTGACTGGTACAGAAAATGATAATAACAATGTTAGGTTTCGGAAAATGATAGAGGATCTTGTTCGGACTCCCATAGAATACGACTTGCTACACAAGGACACAAGTATTGAAGGTATAACAAGCGCTATACATGATTTGGAAATAGAGAGGTCTTCTGGTAAAGAGACAAGGCTACGTTATGCATTACCAATCCGTGTCAGGAATGCCCTTATCTCCAGAGACACAATCTATGCTGTGATCGATTTAATGATAAAGAAAGAGCTGCAAAGCAAATACAGTGCTATCCTCTACGATTTATGTAAGGATTACGAAAAAGTGCAGATTCCTGTTCTGGCCATGGAAGAATTTAAGAAAATCTTCGGGTTGATAGACCCTGAGACTGGATCTCAGAAATACAGCCGCATGGTAGATATTAGGCGTTTTGTTCTTGACCCTGCTTGCAAAGAGCTGAACGACAATCGCAAGGTTCCTTTCACGGTTTCTTATTCCTTAATCAAGGCAGGTGTTGGCAACAGATATGAAAAGATCAAATTCATAATAGAGCCGAAACCAGAATCGGAAAGAGAACCAGATAGGTTTGCGGCTAAATATAACACCACATCTTTGGAAAGTAAAGATAGAACAGGAGTTGGTTCTCTGCTGGAAGCAGTGCCTCCTGCTTTTCGGAATAATGGTCTTGGAGTGTTTTTAATGCAAGTTTTAGACCAGTACGGATACGAGTATTTAGTGAAACAAATAGAATACACTAGTAGCCAGAATCCTAGGAATTATTTAGTGTTCTTAAAAGCTGCTGTAGCAGAAGATTACGCAGGAGTAAGGCAGGAAGCGTTGAATCAAGAGTTAGAACAGCTCAGAAAAAAATACAGGCCTAGGGTCTCTCGTATTTTAGGCACGGAAAACTACCGTTATATACCCGTCAAAATAGGAGAAGAGATTCTTTACGTAGAGGACATTCTATTCGAAGACGACAAGGTGGAGTTCTTGTTCCTAGATAATAAGAAAAATATCATGGTAATGAAAACGTTCAGTCTATTAACTGATGACGAGAAGATTGAAGAGTTTTTAACTAGAATTGAGGAAGTGTTTTCTAAGTTTACCTAAAGCTTAGCAGGGAGCCTCACCACTTGTGGTGAGGATGAATGCTTAAGTTTGACTGGGGAATAAACACTGTACCACTTGGACAGCAAATATTGAGATATAATAGTACTATAAATTAGGGACTTAGACTAAGTACCTAAGACTATCGCTAATACACCGTTGGGTGTATAGATAGTAGAGTCTATTGAAACAAGTCAGTGCCTGCATGTTGCAAGGCTTAGACCTGAGAGTGCAGGAAAAGCTTGGAAGTAAATAGAACCCTCGTTACTTGTGACGGGGAGAAGTCAGAACGAGTACAATGATTAAAACGCTTCTAGAAGGAAGGTATATGGATAACAATGATAAGTAATGAAAAGTGTTATAATATATGTGAAGCATATGTTTATACATATATTTGATTCTTCTCCCTGTTGGGGGTTGGAAGGAGGATGTTTATGGTGGGTGGACAAGTAGTCTACATTAGAAAGGAAGACCTTTGGATATGGGACTACATCCGTTCAGAAGCAAAGAAGAATAAAACATCTATGTCAGAAGTCGCCGTAGAATTATGGAAAGAAGCTCTAAATGCTAGAGGAGTGACTAGAAGGAAAAGCGAAGATGCTCATGACGAGGCCAAAATTGCTGAAGAAATCTTTAACTCAGATAAGTTCAAACAATTATTGAGTGCAGTAGTAGAAGAGGCACTTAGCAAACATACAGAAGAAACAAAGGGAAAAGCGAAGCCCAAAAAAAAGAACTAAAGCTTAGAAGAAGATTATTGGTGCCATAAGACCTTTTGTTAAGGAGCCCTGCTATCACATCGGGGCTCTTTAATTGGATGCTTGTTTCAACAGCATGAAAGGATTAACAAATCAGATACAAATATACTATAGGGCTGCCGTCACTTCTTACAGGAGAACACCTTAACCGAATCCTGAAGCACAACAGTGGTTCCATCTACTGTCAATGCGTACGCTCTACCCTGATCGCTTGTTGCGAAAGAACGTGTAACATATCCTTTGCCTTCAATCCATAACATTTTGTTTAACTCCTCATATAGAGTAGTTGCTAAACCTTAATTCATAATTGCTATCTCTATACGTGTTTCTTAACAGTATTATACACAAGATTTGTGTAACGCTTCCAAGCTGTATGTATATAAGTAAGATTAGATTTCAATAACGTATGAATGGTGTATTGTGTAAAAATTGTGTATAATATTATATAATCTTTGCAATATAGGAGGTATAGAGCGATGGAAGTGATGTCTAGAAAAGAATTCGTAAATAAAGTAGCAGAAAAGACAGGCCGTCCCAAAAAGGAAGTAGATCGTATACTAGATGCTGTATTAGAGACCATTAAAGAGAACGTTCTAGAGGGCCACACAATTAAGCTGGTCGGCTTTGGAAAGTTCGAACTCAGAACCTATCCGCCACGTACCGCTCGGAAACCCAATACAGGTGAACAAGTAGAAGTTCCTGCCCGTTCCAAAGTAGTGTTTACCCCAGGAAAGGAACTTCGTAAAAGGGAAGCGTAAGAATAATGGATATGGACAGTGCAGATGTAAGCAGCTCGGATGTCCGTTTTAAGAAAGAAATGACAACTTTAGAAGCGGGCTTTGAGCGAGAGCTCATTGCTGTTGACGTAGGTTACGGATACGTGAAAGCTTTGACATCGCTAGTTCCGAGTAAAAGGCTCAGTTTTCCGAGTTTATATGCTCCAGACACGGGAGACAAACTTGGTGTAGAAAAGTTTTTCAGGAAAAATGTGGGATACAAAGTGCGGATCAGCGGTAGCAATCCTAAGAGGTATCTTGTCGGTGAGCTAGCTACTACTTCAGAGTTGATGACAAGCGTTATTGGGCCAGACAAGCCATTAGAAGTACACGATTTATTCTTGCTTACTGCTGTCTATTTGATGAGTGTATCGAATAATCCTGTAATTGATTTAGCTATAGGTCTACCTCTCAGCTATTATAGGAGCCAAGCGGAGCCTTTGCTGCAACATCTTTTAGCGCTCAACGCAACTGTATCTGTAGATGATGGCCCTGAGCGCGAGATTAGCTTTGGTAGAGTCGTGATAGTACCGCAAGGTGTAGGTGTGGTAGTAGCTGAAGGACTCCCTGATGGGAATGGATATGCTGGCATTATCGATATTGGGCAGTATACTACAGATTTTCTACTGATGGACTTAAAAACCATGCTGCCTTTGATGGATGCCAGCGGTAGCATACCTAGAGGTTTGTACCTTATAGAGAAATATATGTCAGATGCTTACTTAGAGGCTACAGGAGAGACGTTAAATCCCCAGCTTATTTCTTCTCTACTGCAATCAAAGGGCCAAATAACATATGAGGGCTCTATCTTGGATTTATCCAATAAGTATAGGGAGGCAAGGAAAGCAGTTAGTGAGACCATAGCTAGAGAAGTACTCAACGTATGGGCCAACTATAGAAAAAACATGAGAGTGACATACATTGCTGGTGGTGGAGCACTATTGTTAGGAGACCTGGTGGAGAAACATTTCCCTTCTCCATCGATTGTAGAGGACCCTGTATTTGCGAATGCTAGAGGCTTCATGACCTTAGCTCTTAATGTAGATTAGCATGATGGATCCATTCTTATCATGGAAAAGAGCAAAAAGAAAAAGCAAGAGCAGCGGCGTCTCGACATGCTTTTACCTGCAGATCACCCGTTATGGGGCATACCTACTGGGCAACGCTCAGAGACAGCAAGACGTTGGTTAGATTTAGGCTTTCAAAGTGAAAACTACATAGAAAAACTAGAGCAGCGTTTAGTCCTGCTTGAGAAGTTGTTAAGTCGTTTAGAAGAAAAGAATGACGTTTTAGAAAAACACATATTTGAGATACAAGCAGCGCTGGTGTCTCTTACATCAAAGATCGAGGAGGGAGGAGCTGGGGTTATCTCTAAGCCCTCCCCCGATAAACGTAGCGTCGATGCACGGTTGCTCTTTCGCTCTTTCAACGGCGTATCGGGAACAGCCGAGGATAAGATAAAGCGAACAAGAGAGCAATAATGCTATGATGCGAGTTCGCCTATAAGAGGAAGGAGTGCATAGCGGTGGCAGACAGTAGTAAGAAAGTGAAAATCTCTACTAGGATAAATGAAGACGTGTACAAAGTTCTACAAGATGAAGCTGTTAAGCGCCATGTTCCGCTTTCCTATATTGTGCGTATAGCTCTTACTCAGTGGATTTCTCTGCGAGACATTGAAGTTGCAGCTAGGGCTAGTGTTTAAGGTGTGGCGAAACTTTTGGCATTACAAACGGATAGTTCATACATTGAAGTTCTGCAAGGATTGCTTAGAGATGCTGTGCGAGATATTGAGCAAGAAGAGCAGCAGTAGAGCTTCTGCTTATACTGCTCTTTTTCTCCCCTCTGCTCTGCTTTCTTTTTCTTTTGCAGTTCCAAAAACATATAGGGCTTTAATTAGGTTGCTAACTGCTGTCCGACAAAAAAGCGAATATTGCGCAACTACGTCAGTAATAATCAGCTATAGTCATGTCGGACACTTTTCCTTTTCATGGTAAACCAAGTCTCATATATTCAGCATCTTTTGTGTCGGACAAAGGAAGAGCGCAATTGTGTCGGACACGGGGACAAAGTAGCCCTGCAATATCCACATGCATTTTGTATCCATGTCGCCGTTAATAAAATTATATGGACGTTGTGGTAGAAGTTGTGTGAGAAGTGCAAGAAGAAGAGGAAAATAGAAAAAAGTTCGTTGTGTAACTTTTGTGTAAGAGTAGAACCCTTAAGTTGGGTAAGTCTCCACTACCTTGTAAGTGTCTTGTCTAATGGGCAAGAAAGGAAAGAAGACTATGGAAAAGAGTAGAAAGCAGTGAGAAAAGAGAAAAAAGGAGAAATCAATGGTTTGTATAATTCCTCTCTACTCCTATAAGAAAGCAGGGAAGAGTGTTAGAAGTATGCCGAAATCTACTATATATGACCCCCTACATGGTAGTTGTAGTAAAAAAAAGACTAGGTAATAGGCGCTGTAAGCACCAGGGATGTGTGGATTTTTACCTATTCTCTCTTTTTACGCCTAAAAGCCCCCTATTTCCTGTCCTTTTTTTGGGGTAAAATTAATTTCCTTGCGCCTCTTAATCCTTGTCCCGCAGGGCTTTCAGGACAGCGCAATTACCTCTAAATAAGCCACATATTTAGAATTAGCTAGTTAAACCGCAATTTCAGAGTTTCCTGCTTTTAAAGAATCCTAAGTACATCCTTGGTCTAACTTACGAGCCCGGTCATAACAAGAGAGGGCTCCGTAGTCCTTGTTGATTACCTCTCGCTCTAAGAGCACCGCCATGAGCGCGGTAACCCGCTGCTGCACGTCGATAAGGATACGCTTCCCCGAGGATAAACTACCATCTTTGAGTCTTACGTCGGGATTGCGCCAAGCAATTAGGTATCCAACGAGGTATCCTCGAAAAAGGGAGCCCAGCAAGTTGCGTACTTGGACAGCATTCTACACAAAAGGTCGCTGAATTTCGGGAATGGCAATCTCACCGGCTATAATCCAAGCTAAAAGAAATTCAAGAGATGGCTGGGTAACTGAATAACACTGGGTAGGCATTAATAGTCCCCTTCTATTGGCAATCGAATCATTCGCTGGCTTATTTATCTGGTATTTATAGGCTATACGTTGATCTTGCCCGTAGACGTCTTTCAGGCAACGGGGTGGTGGCTGATCTTTATTCTCTTCTGCCTCTCCTCCTTTCTGCCACTTATTATTTCAGCATTTATCCAGGATAAAACAAGAGAGCAAGATAATGATTAATGATAATCAGGAAAACTAGTGAAGCTGATTTGCCCATAGCCGAGATAAGCTTATAAAAAATCCTAAAGGTGAGCCTGCTCAGAGCAAATGATAAAAAGCCTGCCTGAGCAAAAGGCAAGGACGTAAGAGCTTTCTTTTACCTATGTTTGGCCTGGTGCGAAAACTAGTTATTTCGTAAAGCTAACCTCTTCTCTAAAAGAAAATCTTAACTTCATCAATTAGCGTAAACTGGCAGACCACAAAAAGTAAGCTTGTAATGAAAAATCTGATAAATACTAAGAAATATTAAAAGGCATCTGCTTTATTTTAAAATAAAGCAGATGCCTAGAGAGATTTCCTAAGGTTGCTTATTTCTTTATAGTGATATTCCTCTATGTTCGTAGTCTTACCAGCTTTATACTCTTCTATAGCCTGCTCAGCTAAAATATCAAACGGATTAATTGCTGGTGCTAGAATTACCACTCCTTTTTCCTTTATGATCTTGACGAAAAAAGGAGTTCCGTCTTGTATGCTTAATTCGTCTCGTATCGCTTTAGGGAGAGTAACGCGTCCTTTTGCGTCTACTCTTACGATTCTCTCATCAGTCATTCTCTTCCACTCCTTTTAGTGGGAAATTCCCACATTCATTATATACCGTTTTTTTAGTGGCTCTTTTCCGTAGTAGACGAATGACGATAAAAGATTGTTCGTTATACACCATGCAAAATCTCGTCATTCGATCCCCAACCCCAGAAAATCAACTGACACGGTGTCAGTGAAGTAATCTTATCCCCAATAATGCTTGAAACAAACAGTGTTTATTAGTTTTTGTGATAGTGTTGTCACAAGAATAAAAAAGGAAGTAAAAAGGCTCTCTTTCTACAGAAGGCCTTAAAAGCTCTTTTTGAACACGACGTGAGGAAATACACGAAACCTACCAAAACGCTTGGTTTTGCAATAATGTCCTGCATAAATCCTAGCGTTCTTGCCCTCGGTCTCGTCATTACCCGTGCAAAAGAAATTAACCAGACAAAACCAAACACTCTGCAAATTTAATAGTCATTATGTAGAGCGTTTATAAACTTCTAGCTTAAATATTCTACGATCCCCGCCGGGGAAGCCCACCCTTTGAAGGGTAGGATGAAAGGCATCCTGGCTTATATTGTTAGGTATGATGCATAGAACTAATATTTGTAGTATAATAAAGCCATGAACGGCAAACGATGGAAACGATCAGCCACAACAGTATACAACATCGGCTACCACCTCATCTGGTGCCCTAAGTACCGGCGCAAAGTCCTGGTGGGTGAAGTAGCTGAGCGGCTGAAGGAACTGCTGCTCCAAAAAGCCCAGGGAATTGGAGTGGAAATCGTTCAGATGGAGGTCATGCCAGATCATGTGCATCTCTTCGTAAAAACTGATCCTACCAATAGTCCTCATTTTATCGTCAATCAGTTGAAGAGCTATACCTCCAGGGTGCTTAGGGAAGAGTTTCCTTTCCTGAAAAGCCGGCTTCCCTCCCTATGGACGCGCTCGTACTACTGTGAGTCGGTTGGACACATATCGGAAGAGGCCATCAGGAAGTACATTGAGGACCAGAAAGGAAAGTAACCGGCATGACCAAGGTGGAAAGGATAACAAATACTCTCCAGGAGACAAGACAACGCAGAGAAACCCAAAAACCCACTGTGTACGAGTTGAAGCTCCAGAACCTTTCCAGAAGGAAAGCTGAGGTGCTCAGGAAAGCATTTCTGGAAGCAAAGTGGCTGTACAACTGGCTGGTGTCGGACACGGAGCGGCTAGGTATTCCCGCCAACAAGGTAAGCGCGGTTGAAGTCAAAGCGGGAGATAGTTATGAGCAGAGGGAGCTGACCGTCCTCGGCTCCCAAATAAAGCAGGAGATAGCAGACCGGCTCAAAGACAACCTCCTGGCGCTCGGGAAACTGAAGAAAAACGGCCGCAAGGTCGGAGCTCTTAAATGTAAAAGGTTTGTCAATTCGATACCGCTCAAGCAGTACGGCGTGACGTACAACTTAGACTTTGCCCAGAACAGGGTTAGGATTCAGAAGCTGGGGAAGTTCCGTGTGCTGGGTCTGCATCAGATACCTGCTGATGCGGAGATAGCGAACGCCGTGCTGCTTCGAAAACCCAACGGATACTACCTGCATGTGACGTGCTACCTGCCGAAAGACAGTCGTACTTCCCCGAATCCGGTCGATAAAGACATCGGGATAGACTTTGGCGTCGGCTCGAAGCTGACATTATCCAACGGGATCAGGATAGACTTTGAAGTTCACGAAACGCCGAGGTTGAAGCAACTTCAGAGGAAGCTGGCCGGAACACAAAAAGGCTCCAGAAACAGAGAAAGGATCCAGTTTCTTCTGAGGAAGGAATACGAAAAGCTGAACAACAGGCGTAAAGATGCTCAAAACAAGGTCCTGGCGTTTCTGAAGATATACCGGAAGGTAGTATTTCAGGACGACTGTGTGAAGGGGTGGTCGGGGCTTTTCGGCAGGCAGGTCCACTCCTCGGGGATAGGCGGACTGAAGTCAAGGTTGAGGACCAGCCTTGAGACGCCTGTGGCCGTGGAGAGGACGGAGACCACCACCAAAGAGTGTTTTGCGTGCGGGAAGAGGAAAGAACTCTCCCTGTGGGACAGGGTAATTGAGTGCGAGTGCGGCTGGAAGTGCGACAGGGACGTGAACGCTGCACTTGTCATTCTGAGGAAGGGGCTTGGCCTGGGTGTTGAACAGGCCGTAGGGCTGGACCGGCCCGAACTCAAGCCTCCGGAGAGGGAGGCCGCTGTGCGGATACTGGGGAGCAACCCCTACATCCGCGTAAGCTTTCCTCAGTGAAAGAGGAAGCTCACCCCTTTAGGGGTGGGATGAGGTCACACAAGCCTTATGGGGTTTTTCCAGGCTATATAATAGCAGTGAGGTGAAAACTCTTTGGACAGTACAAAAGATCGCGTGCTCAAAAATCTGAGACGTATAGATGGACAAATACGGGGTATCGAATCGATGATTAGTGAAGGAAGAAGCTGTAGCGAAATCTTGTATCAAATTGTCGCTGCCCGCGAAGCTTTGAAAAGGGTGGGAGTGGAAATAGCTAAGCAACACATCTGCCAACGGACTTCTGAAGGCGAAGACATGGAGCAAGAAATTGAAAAGATTATCAAAATCATTGCATCTTTGTCTTAGGGTGATCTTATGAAGTGGAGGTTTTTCCTTGTCTTGAGCATACTTGGGATTATTGCAGGTGTTTGGTTGATTTTTTCTCTCGTTGTGCCTGCTCCGTACGGAAAGTTGACTGTTTCTGCTCCTTCAAACTTTAGCGTTTTTGTGGATGGGAAACCTTTCGAATCAGGTACTGTGGCTGCAGGGAGGCATGTGGTAGAAGCCAAGTATCGTAATCTAGTACTAATGAAACAGGATGTCTATGTAAAACCGGAGGAGAATACACGCGTAAACTTTTCAGCGGAAGGTCTTTTGCTTTATGGTCCACCCAACTCCTATTTTGCTGTGAAGACAGCGGAAGGCACATATAACGCAAAAGGTGAATACCTATGGCTGCCATCGTTCGCTGGGAAAGCCATAGTGATGATTAACGGGGATTTATTGCCTCTTTACGTAGGCGAACATGCGTTTGTTACATTGGCCTACGAAGAAGGAACCGTAGTCACTTTAGAGGGGAGCTATTACCTTTCTGTACCCATGTGGTCAACAGTTTCCACCGTAACGGGCAGCATCATCTTACCCTCGGTGACTACAAGTTCCTTAAGCGCGGACTTACAGTATTCTTTGGATGGTAATGTGGTGGTATTGAGCAATGCGTTTACCACGGGAACAGTTTTGAGAACAGCTCCGGGTGATTTCACAGACGTGAAAATAGCCAACGATGAAGTCATGCTAGCTTTTACACCCACCTCGGTGAGCCAATATAACGTTGCGTTTGGTTGGCGCATATGGACCTTAAAAGCTCCTGAACCTGTAGGTACGTGGTACAAAAGTGACTCTGGTTTTGTTTTCGCTGGGGAAAAGATTTGGGCTTACAAAGATAACGGAGCATGGCTATGGGTGCATCAGCCTCCTGGCAAACTTGTAGATGTTAATGGGGACAACCTAGTGTTTCTGACCGATGATGGAGTGGTATTCTGGGACTACGCCAAAGGCGAGGAAACGTCCAATCCAAGATTTGAAGTGCCTGATTACATACCTTATGTAAAGGGTGAAAAGTATCTCTACTCTTCAGATGGCAACTGGTTCTCCGGTGTGGAAGTGTTGGATTTCTCTTGGAATGAGAAGTGGATTTCCTTTGTGAGTAGCAACCATGATATAATAATTTTAAGAAAATAAAATGGATAGTGAAAGTTATCATTTATTATCGGACATAGTAAAAGCAATTGGTGAAACCATGGGCGGTTGGCCCGTGGTGGTTTTTGTCCGCCCGCAAACTGAGGTGGGGGATGACATACTTGGGTACTTGTTAGGAGCTGTACAAAGAGGTGCGAGTCCTTTAACTCTTTCCCTTTCTGCCACTTCTTTTCGTCCCGAACTGGGTTTACGAGTCGTTGATCATTTATACAGATTAAAGCGCGGATTTAAGTTCGTGGTAAACGGTCCGTGTTTCGGTGGAACTAACCTAGTAGCCTGTGGGGCTGAGACTTTGTGTTTTACACAGACCGGTGAAATGGGCCTTTGGTGGGGTTCAATTAACACACCTTGGAATCCCGTGGATGAAAGTCATCGCTACTTACCTCTGGATGTTGATGTACTCTTAGGTTATCTTGAACTGCTTGAAAGGCATCCTCAGTCGGTGGAACCCATAACCCGCGACGTTAGCCCTTTAGCAGTAAGTGCTGCCTATAACTCTTTTAAAAGAACTGTTGGTGCTTTAGAAGCCTTAGAAAGGATGTCACCGAAGCACAAAGACGCTCTTAGAGCAGTTAGGCAGTCAATTCAGGAAGATTACTCCAGGGCGAGTTTGCCTTGGGGTCCTGGTGTCGCTGCTTCCTTCGGATTTGATGTTCAGACTTTTGATGCTGCGCTGGAAAAGTTGTTCAATGATGTAAATGCAAAGGTGTTCAGTGAAGCATTCGTTCCTCAGAGACAGGGGTCTGCTGAAAACTACAGCGTCACAGTGCCTGACGTTATGATCATTGATTCATCTGCTGTTTTGCTTCATACAACTTACATTGAAGGCATGATCATGGACACAGAAGTGGAAGAGAGGCCTGTTGGAGCAGATTGGCGCACAGTTTTCTTCCGCGGGTAGTAATGGAGGGGGATAGCTTCACATGAATGTGGTTGTGGTGTTACTCTTTTTAGTCCTAATAAATGCCTATTTCGCTGCCACTGAGATCTCCGTTGTTTCCACTGATAAAGATGACATTGAAGAGGCATTAGGGCCTAGAGCTGAAAGTGGTCTTGTTAAGAAGTTGTTGGACGATCCTACGTTCTTTTTCTCCTCTGTACAGATTGGTGTAACGTTAGCTGGATTCCTTATGTCGTCCTTCTCTGCTTTGGACTGGGTTGGCCCATTTAGTGAAGCCTTAAGCAGACTAGGTATTCCCAATAGTTCCACATTGGCAGCAGTACTTATCACGGCCTTTGTTTCTTTTATATCTATCATATTCGGTGAACTCATACCAAAATCGCTTGCGGTTAGGTACAGAGACTACTTTGCCCCATGGGCATTAGTTAACTTGGCAAGAACACTTTATATTCTCTATCCTTTTGTATGGTTCTTATCTGTCATACAAAAAGCCGTCTTGAATATGGTTGGTGTGGGAAGTTTAGAATACACCAAGGTCGTTACTGATGAAGAATTGCTAAGAATAGTTGAAAGAGGTAGGTCTGAAGGGCAGTTTCTTCAAGAAGAGGAGGAAATGATTAAGTCGGTACTGGAGTTCAGCGATACTACTGTGCGAGAAATCATGACTCCTCGACTCGCTGTTTTCTGGCTGGACAAGAATGTGGGTGTTAACGAAGCACTTCAACTAATGTTGGACTCTGGCTACTCAAGGGCACTGCTATGTGATGGTTCTTTGGATAACGTTCTTGGAGTCATTCATATTAAAGACTTAATGAAACTACATGTTCAAGGTGATAGTGAAGGAAGCTTGGAAAGCATAAAGAGAGATGTTCTTTTTGTTCCTGAGACAGAGATGATCAACGAGGTTTTCTTCCAAATGAGGCGTTTACGCAACCATTTAGCCGTGGTAGTAGATGAATATGGTGCAGTTGCCGGTGTTGTGAGCTTGGAAGATATCTTGGAAGAGCTCGTGGGTGAAATACGCGATGAGTATGATCAAGAAGAAGAACCCATCCGCATTGTGGAAAAGTCTGAAAACTACGTGAAAGCCATAGTGCTCGGTCATGTTTCATTGGGAGATGTAAATGATGTGTTGGACCTTGATCTTGAAGCAGAAGAGGTAGACACTATCGCTGGATTTGTTCTACTTCAACTTCAGCATTTCCCTGAGGTTGGAGAAAAGTTTCGGCTAGACGGGACAAAGTTTACAGTGCTTTCCGTTACTAACAAGCGCATTGACAAAGTGCTTATCGAACGGGAAATTTCGGAAGAAGATCAGCCTTCTTAAGGGCTTGAAAACCCGTTATCAAAACATATAGTAAGGTAACAGCAACAGCAATTTGATTGTTAAAGACAGAAATCAACACTGCTATGCCAACTAGAGAGTCTTCAGAGAAAGAAAGGGCTAGGGTCAAGGACAAAAAATAATGGGGGTATGAAAGATAGGCAGGCATTGTGCTGTAAGGCATTAAGGTAAAAGTAAAAAGCGTTACCACAAGTGAAATAATAGCGCCTATGAGCATGCGCGTAGGTCTCTGAATCCACAGCAAAACCAATAATCCCAAATCCACAAACTGGAAGTACACACCAGGGTATAGATAACCTAATATTATTAAAGCGAGAGCAACGCAGGTAACAAATTTCTGCCTGTGAAAGCTGTTAAAGGCAGCAACAAAAAACAAAAATGCAAGCCACATAACGAAGTTCATTGTATCATATACACATGACGGTGTTGTCAGAGCTAAAGTTTGACGGATTTGCTGAAAGATGCTACGAAGTCAATAGTGACATTTGGACGTCGAAGGTGTTTCTAGATATTGAGACACTTTCCTTGGTGGGGACACCCTTAACGGTTATTGGCTTACTTCAAGGTGGCGAAAAACCAACAGCTACGCAACTTTTCCTGCTGAAAGAAGAAGGTGAAAGGGAATTACTTTTACGTTTCTTGGAGCTCACAAAGGATGCTGAGGTGGTAACTTACAATGGTGCGAACTTTGATATTCCTTTTATTAATCAAAGGCTTCTTCACCACGGGCTAGGACAGTTTGTCCCAAGAGCTCACGTGGATTTGTATCTCACAGCAAAGCGTAAGTTTCAAGGAAAGCTACCCTCTTTAAAGCAGTCGTATTTGGAGAAACATTTACTTGGCATAGAAAGATCTGACGATGTCCCATCTCGGTTCGTGCCACAATACTACCAAGAGTTCTTGCTTGGTGGGGACTGGGAATGTTTAGAAAAAGTTCTGCGACATAACTACTATGACATCACTGGTTTGGCTAACCTTTATCTGTACGTAGAACAATCTCTATTCTAAGGAGGCTGGGTTTATGGATTTTTTAATGGTTATGCCGTCTTTGGTAATTGCTGTATGGGAGTTCCTGGAATCGAAAGATTATAGGTTCCTGTTTATAGCGGCACTTGGAGCTCTTTGGTTAGTACCTTTTTTTAGGACCACATATTGGATAGGTTTGGTACTTCTTTGTGCTTCCTATTTATCACTTTTTGTACTTTCTAAGAAAAGCATACCCTTGACATTTTGGGTCGGTCTTGTGCTACTAATTGGTTCTACTGCCTTTAGAACTTATCTAGCTGTGGGCGAGCCTGAGAAGCCAAGTTTTTGGTGGCTTTTGCCAGAGAAAATGGCTCAGAGAGGAAGCGACTTTGCCAACAACACAGATCTTACAAGAAACTTGGCTATGTTACTTGACGTAGGAGCTATTACCTTAATAGTGTTCAGTTCTAAATATCTCTCGTCAGTCCTTTCCAGACTATTTTCGGTGTCAGTCATGTATATGTTCATGTTCTTTCTGTGGTATCCCACGTTTGAGGTGCGTTTAACACCTTCCTATCTTGATAGAGTACTCTGGATAATCGGGCTCATACCGGCGGTAGCGTACTTGCTAAGTGTATTAGGCAAATCAGAACCGGTGGAGTCAGATTTTTATTTCTTTTTTCTTGTGGTGTATTCCTTGCTTTTTGCACCACCTCGAGGTGGTAGTTTCGAATTTGCTTTACTAGCGTTGGTTTCATTCCCATGGGCTTTGTTAGGTAATATGGCTATTCCCGCTGTACAAACGGTTGTCTCAAGTGGTCTTCCTCCTTCGGTAGGTTTCCTTTTTAAGACTGCTGGATTGGCTTCTATGTTCATAACGGCATCTACTGTGGCCATAGTGCGGGTCTACATGCTTTTCTTGTTAGTAGGGTTGTGTTACCAGGTCGCGTTGCAGAGTAGTAGAAAAGGTGTTCTGTCCATAATTGTTAGCGCCATTTTGCTATTTAGTGGAATTTTGACTGGTTTTGCATCGAAAATTGCTGTTAATCTCTACGGGGGCAGTGGAGCGTTGTTTGCCATTGAGAACGTTTTTAATGCAACAAATACTTGGGCAAATGTTAAGCTGGACATCATTAACATGCTTATACCATTTGTAATTGCTATCTTAGCCAGCTACGTATTCTTCGGTGAAGGGAGTTAGCTTGTATGTGGAAGATGTTACTTGTATGGCTTTTGTTTGCGTTAGGGGTATTAGTGGTTCATTTCTTTTCCGTGAGATTCATCTTACAGCAGAGGCGAGAAGATGGGAAACTTGTTGGCCGTAGTGATTTTGTTTTTCGAGACAACAAATTTGTTGTAGGTGTTGCTTTTCTGTGGCTAATGCTCTCAAGCATGGCATTTGAAGGGACGTTTGTTTGGGTACTACCCATAAACGTTGTGCTTATTGCCCTTGTTGTTTCCATGAGTTTTGGATTGCTTCTTAAGGACATACACCATACATGGTCTCGCGTATGGACAGTGCTCATACTAGCTTTGTGGGTACTGGGCTACTTGACAGTGTTTGTCACGCTTGACACACTAGATTTCACCCAGCTTGCAGTGCTCGCTGAAAAGGGCTCTCTGCTTTACAACGTTTTACCCATACCCATGATTTTCATGCTAGTCGCCTTGTTGCTTCCTTTTGGTTCCGGGGCTGATTCGCTGCTATGGAGGGCTTTTTTAGTAACATTTTTATCTCTTCTATGGTTGCACACGTTTTTCTTCTCGATGCCTTTTGGGGCAGTGCTACTAGTTGCATTGGTTCTGTCTTGTGTGACGTCTTTTATTAGTTACTGGTTCCAAAGGATCTTAGAGAGCTAATTAGTCCGATATAGGTAGTTACAAGGTTATCGTAGTTTCGTCTGTGATAGAATATCTTCTATAAAAACTCGTCGTAGGGAGGTGATTTTTCGTGGAAAAACGTGGTCTTCCTGAAGGAGCTTATGGAGTTAAGCCTGGACAAACGTACGTACCTTATGTCCCCGCAGAGAAGGTCATGCCTGAGTTTACGGTTTACTCCATCGTTTTGGGCGTTATTTTGTCCGTCATTTTTGGTGCAGCTAATGCGTACCTGGGTTTAAAAGTAGGTATGACGATTTCTGCTTCCATCCCGGCAGCTGTGATTTCTATGGCAATTACACGTGGATTGCTGCATAGGAATTCAATACTTGAAAACATGACTGTTGAGAACGTAGCATCTGCGGGAGAGTCGCTTGCTGCTGGAGCTATCTTCACACTTCCAGCACTTTTTATGTGGGGTTTGAACCCGAGTCCATGGGTAATGGGTGCACTCACGTTCATAGGTGGCACTCTGGGCGTCCTGTTTATGGTTCCATTGAGGCGGTATCTAATCGTTGGCCAGCATGGTGTGCTGCCCTATCCTGAAGGTGTAGCCTGTGCAGAAGTGTTGGTGGCTGGTGAAGAGGGCGGTGTCAGCGCTTATTACATTGTTGTAGGCGGCTTAGTAGGCTTCATCTACAAATTCTTGACTGATGGGCTAAAGCTCTTCCCTTACGAAATCGAAACGCAGATCCCTGGCTTGAAAAACGCTGCTATAGGAATGGATGTTTATCCTTCATTGTTAGGTGTGGGTTTCATTGTTGGACCAAAGATTTCTTCTTACATGTTCGTGGGAGCAATATTTGGCTGGCTCATACTAACGCCTTTGATTACGTTCTTTGGAAGTGGTGTAACAACTGCCATATTCCCTAGCAGTGTACCACTCGGTGAGATGTCGTATTCAGAAATCTGGGCTAACTATGTTAGATACATAGGAGCAGGAGCCATGTTGGGTGGCGGTGTTATCAGCTTGATAAAAGAGTTGCCTATGATGATTACCTCGTTTAGGGATGCCCTAAAAGGATATGGGCAGAAAGCAACTCAGGTGCTTAGAACAGATGCGGACATGGATCCCAAGTGGCTCATTGTTGGCATAGTTGCACTAATCATCTTCATGGCATTGTTGCCTCAAATTCCCGTGGGATGGCTCGGTGCGGTTCTGGTCGCGATTTTCGGCTTTTTCTTCGTCACAGTCAGCTCTAGGCTTGTGGGTATGGTGGGTAGCTCATCTAACCCTGTTTCAGGTATGACTATTGCAACAATCTTGTTGACAGCACTCATAATGAAAGCCTCTGGGTGGACCGGAGTTGAGGGCATGGCTGCTTCTTTGGCAGTTGCTGCCGTAGTCTGCACAGCTGCAGCTAGCGCTGGTGACATATCTCAGGACTTAAAAGCCAGCTACTTGCTTGGTGCAACGCCCTGGCGTCAACAGGTAGCACAGATTATAGGAATCGCAGCGTCGGCTTGTGTGATAGGTTTTGTGCTCATTCTGCTAAACGAAGCTTGGGGCTTTGGCAGTAAAGATCTACTAGCACCTCAGGCAACGTTGATGAAGATGATTGTAGAAGGAGTGTTCAATGCACAGCTCCCATGGGTGCTTATCATTTTCGGTGTCATACTCTCAATAATGTTGGAAATCTTACAAATTCCCATTTTACCAGTTGCTATTGGATTGTACTTACCCATACATTTATCTACTCCGATCATGGTTGGTGGACTTGTTAGGGGTATATTGGATAATGCCCTGAAGAAAAAACCTGAAGAACAAGAAGCTAGAACGGAAACCGGTATACTTTACAGCTCTGGTTTAATTGCTGGCGAGGCTTTGATGGGTTTGGTTCTTGCCTTGTTGGCTTACTTTGATGTGAGTACGGCGTTGGCTGAGGGCGCAGTAATGCCTTCTTGGGCTTCTCTAGTTATGTTCGCATTAGTCACATGCACCTTGGTTTACTATGCGTTTAAGAAACCTAGAAACGCTTAGTGTGGGAAACTAGTGCTTATAAGATGTGGGGGGCCTTTTTAGGGCCCCCTATAAGGTGAGTGAGGGATAGATTTTGGCGAAGAGGAATGCGCTGGATCTTGTGCCTGTGAAAAAAAAGCACGTCCATTGGGTTGACGAAGGAGAAATTATTAAACTAAAGATATATAGAAATCACTGGTATGATGCTTTAATGCACAGACTATTTAAAACGCCTCTAGAGATTACCATTGATCTGGACAAAGTTGGCTCTGAAGTCTGGCGATTGATTAATGGGGAAGATGATATAAAGACGATAGGGCTCAAGCTTAAAGAGCGTCTAGGAGATGAAGTTGAGCCTCTGTTTCCACGGCTGGTTACATTCGTTACTTATCTGTACAATGGCAACCTGATATATTACAAAAAACCCGATTTAAAGGATAAAGAGAGCCTATGAGTGAAACATGGGGCATGGTAATTGCTGTCTTTCTTTCAGCAATCGCTGGCGCTGTGGTCTTCTTGTGGGGTGTAAGGAAAGAAAGAGAACTACCAAAAATACTTTCTGACCAGCTAGTAGTGAAGGCTTCGGACGTCGTCCTAAAAACGTTGAAGAAACAAAGTGAAGCTACGAAGAAAGACTTAGCAGGCTTACTAGATGGCTTAGTTGTTGGCCCCTTTTGGAGTAGCCGTAAACTGAAAATCACTGACCCTGAAAAGGTTTTGGATATTGTGCTACCTCTATTGGTGGAGGAGGGCAAAATAGAAGAAATAAGGCGTAGTGGAAACACTTTTTACCGTTTAAAGAAGAAGAGCTAAGGGGCTTATTATGGTATACTAATGTATAGTATTGACTTGTTTTACCAAAACTGGTTATACTTAACAATGCCTGCCTAACGAGATAGGCACGGTGAGGCGCAGCGCGGGA